>Ga0214206_1000174_pt1 | contig 17753 bp, 17 predicted proteins | sample TroBogEpilimnion_26_FD_153044 | JGI IMG/M metagenome (GOLD analysis project Ga0214206, IMG submission 153044) | Freshwater microbial communities from Trout Bog Lake, WI - 07JUL2009 epilimnion | ecosystem: Environmental > Aquatic > Freshwater > Lake > Epilimnion/Euphotic zone | place: Trout Bog...
TGATTAATAAAAATGTATTAAAATATATTTTATTAGATATAATGAAAAATTATCTCGCATTCATTTCTGGATTTTTATCATTTGCCGGATTTATAATTTATAAAGACCGCAAAGACTTTAATAGATTAACTAAGGAAATAGAAGAAACTAATAAAAAAATAAAGGATGAGCAAGATTCTCACTTTGCAAAATTCACCAAGACAAAATAAACGGTATAGAGTCTATTTAGAAGATGGTAGTTATTACGATTTCGGGCTGAAAGGTGCTCAGACCTATATAGACCACTATTCGCAAATTAAGAGGCGAAATTACTGGAGGCGACATATGGGAAATCCACGAGAACAATATCTAATAAATAATTTAATACCATCTCCGGCCTTATATTCGGCTTACCTCCTCTGGGGCTTACATACTGATATTCAGTCAAATATAGATTATTTAAATGGTCTTTAAAGAAAATCTCTAAACCCCTCCCTATACATTCTTGCATCGTAGCTCTCTTCGGGGTCAGGTCTTTGTCTTTCTTCGGGGTGTTTTCCCAACTTACTTACTCCAAAAGCAGTGGCTCCAGTAAGTGCCAAACCAGCAAGGGCTAATAATATTTTTTTACTTATTTTTTTTCCCTCCTCTGATGTAATATCTCTATATAATTTATTTAATTGATTTTTAAATCTAACCCCACTATCTGATAATGCCATTCTAATCCTCGCAGTATCATTTTGAAAATCTCCACCGTGTAATCCGTCACCCTTTGATTCTTCTTCCATCGCAGGGATTCGAACAGGGGTTTTTGGTGTGTGTGTTTTAGATGATTTTCCCAAACTGCCAACTGGTCTCCCAATTGGTTTCGCTGATACATTTACCCCTAAATCTCTACCAATTTTAATAAGTGCATCCTTAGTGTGTTTCTCCTCAGCTTTACTTGAGGCATATTTACTCTCGAGGGCATTTAAAACCCTTCTTCTATATTCTGGGTCAGTTGTATCATCCCATTCAGGCCGTTCTTCTCCTTTATACCCTTTAGGGACACTTTCAGAACCCTTAACATGTTCAGCATTAAATAGGTCTCTACTGGCTTGGCTTGTCGCATTTCTTCTCTGAGTAAGTGTCTCTGTTAGGCCTCTATTAATAGCAACTCCCAATTTATTCACTTGGTCGGCTACAACTACACTTAGTAATAGATATACAACACCCTTAACAGCTGTTTTTGCTTCATCAGATGTGATAACATCATATATTTTATCACTTGCCGGTTTAATATATTTATTCCAAATGGTATGATGTTCTTTTTTTTCTTCCTTTTCGGTTTTAGAGACATTACCACCCTTAGCAACTAACACTCCGGCTGACAAAATATTTGAGATTAAAAATGGTAAATATTTTTTATCAATCTTTTTATTTTTTAGGTATTCGATACTGTCTGCCATTTTAGTGCTTAATCTGTGCATGTGCTTTGGTAGCCCATTTCCTGCAAAATGCGAAAATCGCTCACCGGGGTCTGAACTTGTATCATTAAATACATCTAACTCATCAGGCCTATATGATGCTATTGTATTTCTATATCTTCTCTCATACTCGGCCATCTGTGCTTCGTTCGCATTAATATCATCCACTCCCTTTTTAATGGCTAATGTGATAAGGCCAAGTATAGCAACCTTTCCTAAATTTTGTGCGCCCTTGCTTGTAATGGCATTATAAATTTTATTACTTGTAGCTTTTAAGGTTTTTTTTGTTTTTTCAAATGCTCCACCTTTTACATGATTGTGTATATCTTTAATAATACCCCTTCCTGAAAAATTAGGATTTTTTATTATAAATTGGGTAACAAATTGTAATATTTTATTAAATGCTTGTCTCTCCTCAACATTTTTTACCCGAGTATCAAAATCTGGATATATATCTGGTTTAGGAAAAAATCGATGTTTGATATCTTCAGGCACTTTATTTCCCTCTCTACCAAAAGAAGCTCTTGTTATATCTTGATTATAATCTAAACCAGCTATTGCCATTTCATTACCAAAATTAGCAATCTTTTCACCCTGTGACCCAACTGCAAGTAATATTAATAGACCCAATCCAGCTTTTCCCAAACTCTGCTGAACATCTGGAGATGTAATGAGTTTATAAATTGCATCCCCTGCAGATTTAATGGCTGGTTCTATTTTTGTTTTATACCCTTCTTTAATATCTTCTTTTATACCCTTTCCTAATCCCAATCCGGCCCAGTGCAACATTGGATTTGTATCCAATTCATCGGGCTCTCTTACTGGCGGTGGTGCCCCTGCGGGTGGTGACACTTCTGGAGTACTACTTAATCCGCTGTGAATAGTTGAACCAATCGCCCCTGTTATTAAAGTCATTAAAGCGGCCTTTCCTAAATTTTGAGCCTCTGGGGTATTAATAATTTTATAAATTTTGTTTCCCGCAGATTTAATTTCCTTTTCGCCAATATAACCACCCATCAAATGTTTAGGGGTTGGAACCCCGTCAAGAAACTTCTTTTTAATAGGATTTTTTCTTACCATTTTGCAATATTATATTATATATAAAAAAAAAGATTATAAATTTATTATTTAAATCACTTTTTACCATCCTACGATAGGCTTCGCCTCTCTTCGGATTCAAAAAAGCTGACTATTCAAACGAAGTTTGAATTAAATACAAAGTCCCTTTGTATAGCCAAAAAATGTTGGGGGTTAAAGGGGGTATAGATGCTTTGCATCTGCTTGCAGAGCAAGCCAGCCCCTCTTTAATAAAGTTGATGCTCTTTAACATACTTACTCGCCTGTGCTAATGATAGCCCTTTCTTTTTCATTACCTCAGCAACGATATCACCTCTTGCTCTGTTTCCTTTTTTTGTGCCTACTAATCCAACAACAGATTTTTTTACAATTTTACCACCTTTCTTTTTCTTCAGACCGTCCCCGCCAAGCCTCGATTTGGATTCATTTTCTACACTTTCAATCATTTTATCGTAATCCCTTAAAACCTGAGATTCTGATAATGCAGGTGAGTGAAATTGCTCGAGTAGATGACTAAATGGCTCATTCTCTTCGCCTAATATATTTTTGGGTGGGGCTTTTGGCCTGTGCCTTGCTTTAGAAAATAAATTATAGGCTGATTGTCCAAAAGACTCACCTGCTGTACTACTATTTATCATCTTGGAAAAGTTCCCCAAATCTTCTTTATTATATTCGTATAAAGTATGTCCAATAATTGAAGTAATTAATCCCATCAGTGCCACCTTTCCCATCAATTTAGCCTCCTCACTAATTACAGCCTTATAAATAGCATCTCCAGCAGATTTAAGTTTCTTCTTAACATCCAATGAACCACCAGCAACTTTACCTCGACCTCTCGATAACTTATTTCTTAGCTTCTCAGCCTCATTTAATCCGTAAGCACCCACCGTTGCACCAAGGGGGCCGTAATAATTAGTCAAAACCCCCATTATAGCAGTTTTAATAGCCCCCTCGGCCAATCCTTGAGCAGTTGCAGATGTAATAACTTTATAAATTGCCTGCCCTGCTTGTTTAGCCATATCTCCAGCTTTAGACCCTCCCTCAATCGTTGGTGACATTCTTTTATTTGTCATCTTATATACTTTTGATTGATGTCGGCCACCAAGTTCTCCCTCTTCATCAGATGAAAATTCGCCCTCACTGCTTTCGCTCATTATATCACCACCTTCCTCACTCTCATTCTCACTATCAGTATCACTTTCACTCTCTCCAGTAAGTGGCATACTCTTTTCTAATAGTGCGCCTCCTGAAGTATTCTTATATTTTTGATAAACAACTCCAGAATATAAAGGGTCTGGATGTAGAGTGTTACCATTAATATTGCCGTATGATAATGGATGTTTTTGAAAGGCAGGACTTCCACATCCTAAGAGTGCTGAACCCATCATACCTCCACGACTATCTCCCAAATTATAAGCCCCAAACCTCGTGGGCTTAAATACACTCATCTCCATTTTAGGACGAGTCTTGATAAAACTGTCTTGGATGTCCCTGATTTCATTAATAATTTTTTGATTTGATAAAACAGCTGTCATCTCACTTAACCTTTTACCGCTTTACAAAATTCTTCGAATTTTTACAAGCTCCAAAAGCTTTACCAAAAGATTCTTTTATAATTGATTATATTATATTATACAAAAAAAAATAATATTTAAATTTTTTAATTAATCACTAAAAAGCCTCGAAGAGAGTCGAAGACTATCGTAGAGGTAAAGGGGTTTAAAGGGGATTAATCCCCTATTTTAAGAGTTTAGCCAACTTAGATTTAGATACTGCGCCCTTCTTGTGATGCTTTCTGCCACCTTCTTCACACTCCATTTCGGCCTTGTGATGTGGGTGCATGTGTGCTTTAGAATGTCTGAAGAATTTAGACAATCCAGCAAATCCGTGGTGCATTTTTCCGCCAACAGTTCTGTTGTATAGTTCTTCATCAATTACACTGTGATGCTCTTGTTGTTTAGTGTCAAGAACCAATTGTCTATCCAAGACTGCGGTGAAGATACTACTCGAACCGGTTTCAGTGACAAAATAACCAGAATTAACACACATGATAATACCCTGAGGCTGGATGGTAAATGGAAATTGATTTGTGAACGATGTAATAGTAATTTGAAGGTTAAACTGTCCGATGCTTGAGTTGGACAAAAGAGGATTGAGTGATAGATATTTTGAAGGGTTGATACACATCATTGACCCAAGAGTTGGTACATTAACAGATGCTCCATTTTGAATCGTATTTGCTTGGCCTCTAAATGCGTAAAATGATTGGTGACTGCCTGAATCGCTCGAACAATTAAACAGATTGGTAATGTCCGCACTTGCAATGAGGCCAGATTGATTGTTCAAAGTGATGCTTACACTGTTAATAGTCAAAAAGGAGTCCGTATAACTCCAACTTTGTTGCTCAACAGGTACTCTTAGCCCAAAAACCAGCAAGTTCGGTATTTGATTTAATTGAATGTTCTGAAATGAGACACTTCCAGAACCTTGGGGTGCTACAACTGGAGAAGATGCCGACGGTGAGATATAACGGGAATAATCAGTATAATTAGTTACACTACGAGTAGAAACCTTAGAATACTGCAAATCTGATAATGTAAGGAAGTTGAATAACAATTTAGCATTCGTAAAGCCCAATCCATTTGATGCTGGAGTGCCCAAACTGATACTGGTAATATAGGATTGAAGACCATTGCCAGCCTGATTAACTACAGTGTTTCCAGTAGTCCAAACTTTTCTGCAGGCAGAGTCTACATTCAAAGTCATGGCCAAGTTATTAACTCCAAGAAGACCGGCTTTGTTAAAATCTTTATTAGTAAATGGGCTTAGTGCTAAAAATGGCTCTGTGATGCCCTTAAAAGTGATATAAATAATCCAAGTGTCAGTTGTAGCCGTCGAAACTAAACTCGCATCTGTATATACACCTGCGATATAATGATTGACTGTGATTGTTGCGGGATATGCACCATTTGGAATTCTTGCATTGTCATACGAAGCCTCATTATAACTACCCATTGGGTTGGAGTTAGTCAATACAGCATCAGAATACAAACCCCAAAATTCATTTACAAAGTCAGGAGCTGTTGAGTTCATTTTATCACTATTTTTAGAATCTTCGAGAAGTTTAATAAATGGCAAAACATCCTGATAGTTAGTTGAGGATGTCGCATTGTTGATTGTGAGGGACGATGTCGTAAAAAGTGATTGCAACGGATATGAATTAAGGGAGTCCGTGAGGCCGTATTGAAATGCCAACTTAGTAGCTGGAACTCCGGTAATATTAAGAGTAAGATTAAGGTCGGACTTTAAAAGCACTCTTGCATCGGAAACAATTGACTCTGACGGAATCTGAATGTTTGCCGTTAAGGATGAATTTGATGCCGAGTTAAAGGGAAATTGTTGATACGTTGATTGCGTTGCTCCATCGTATACACCGAATGTTAAATCGTTAGTCAAATCATTGATTCGAGAATCAGTGATTTTAATACCTTGAATTTCGTTCGACATTTTTTATTAACTCAAATGGTTTAATTATATAATACTAAATATAAAAAAAAAATAAAATAATTATTAAATCCCCAAAAATTAATTAATCACTTTTTACCATCCTACGATAGGCTTCGCCTCTCTTCGGATTTCAAAAAGCTGACCAAAAATATTGGGGGTTAAAGGGGGCTGGCTTGCTCTGCAAGCAGATGCAAAGCATCTATACCCCCTCACATCGATTTTAAATGAGTAAATTTAGACTTCTTAAAGAATCCTAATTTAACTGATAATGATGCTCCACTTGTCAGGGCTATAGGCCTTAATACACCTGTAGTAGTTCTATAAAAGAATTTCAAATCTAAATTATATAAAGGAACCTCCGTATTGAGTGCAAACAACTTATATTGTGCCGTGGGGTTATAAACAATATTCTTCGTATAATTAGTATCATCAACTGAATACTCTAATAGGATAGCCTGTGTCTGACTATTATTATTACTCCTAACGAGTTTATCAGAATAATATAGAGCAGGTGAAAATGTTTGAGACCTTAAAACTGGTATAGATTGAGATGTAATAACCAGAGATGAAATTTGAGGCCACAAATTCGTGCTATTTCTTTCCTGCAATACGGTAATCGTATTTGCTCCAGTATCGACAATACCAGTATTCGCATCAATAAATAAAGTCAAATATACTGAATTTGATAATATGACTCTTGAAGCACTAAATGAATAATACAAATAATATAATGAGCCATTTAGGGATACATTAATATGGTTTGCATTTCCTTGATTGTATAAAGTATTTTCAGCAATTACTGAAAATAATAGAGTTGTAGGGTCAAACTTAATAATTGGTGGTGTTGTGCCTGCTGGTATTGCTGGCTGTAATACTTTTAAAGCTGTTAATGCATTTGCAAAAGCAGTATTAACTAATTGGGTGAAGTAGCTATACGAATATACTGAATAATAAGAAGTATCAGTATCTTGTGTGCCATTGGGGAAGGCTGAGGGTGGTGGCGGAGTTATACCTGTAGCATTCTGACAAATAAATATAACTGGTTCTACTGCAGTAGAGCCTCCATATGATAGGGCTACATTATAGATGGTTAGATTAGGGTTTCCCTGATTGGGTACTATCTCAGTATATAATATAGGTGTAGACGTGTTCTCAATATTAAATTGAACAACAGCCCCGTAGTAGTCGCTTGGTGAGTATAAATATGGAATAGTTCTTGATTCGTTATATTCGGCCAATGTATTGCCAATAGTAGGAGAATCAGTACTATCAATATTAGATACGATAACATCGATATAAATTACGTCCCCCGAGTCCTCGAACATACTTCAATTTGTTTTTGATTTGGTTTTAATTATATATAAACAGATTTAAAAAAAATAATTTTTATTAATAAAATCTATATTGAATAGATAAATATTATAATAATATAAAGTGAGACTTTGTGAGATTTTCAAAGATGAAAAAGATAGACTATTCAAAGACAGTTATATATAAAATTGTATGTAATGATATACTAATCACAGAACTATATATTGGTTCTACAACAAATTTCGTAAAAAGAAAATGCTCTCACAAAAATAGGGTAAATGACCCTAAACACACACATTATAAAATATACTCAACAATTAGAGATAATGGAGGTTGGGGAAATTGGCAAATGATTGAGATTGAAAAATACCCGTGTGTTGATGGTAATGAGGCGAGAGCGAGGGAGAGATATTGGTTTGAAGAATTGAATGCTAATATGAATACAAGAATCCCATTTAGAGCGGATGGCGAATATAATAAAGAATATAAAGAAAAAAATAAAGATAGTATAAAGGAACAAACAAAAGAATATAGGGAAATAAATAGAGAAAAGGTATTACAGAGATATAAGGATTACGATACCGCAAATCGAGACCGTAGATTATTGGCCAGCAGAGAGAGATATCGCAAAAATATTGATAAAATCAAAGAGGCTAATAGGGAGGTTATATTTTGTGAGTGTTGTAATAAAAATATTACTAAGATATATAAAATAAGGCACGAAAAGACACAGGGTCATATTGAAAATTCAAAAAATAATATAGATAATTAATATAACATATATAAAATATATCTAAGTTATATAAATATTGGATAAATTACATTAATATATCTAAATATATCAAAGAATGATAAAAATCATATATTTAATATGAAATATTTTAAAATTTATACGAATATATATCTATTATTTATCAATATCTTGATTTTTACAATATAATATATAATATATTTATATATATTGTTGTAAATATCTTATATATTTTAGATAAATTATATTAAATATATGATATTAGATATTTCCCGCGGGGTATTTGGCCTTTTAATTTAGCAAAAAAATAAAAAATCTTATAAAATATATAATGGCTCAAGAGTTGTCAGAAATATTCTATAGTCTATTACTAACATCAGGTATAGGTATGGTATTAGCACTTGCTCGTATGGCTTATAAATCTAAATGTAAAAGCTTTAAATGTTGTGGGTGTGAGATTGTTAGGGATGTTGCCGGTGAGGAAGCCCTTGACATGCAACAACAACGGGCGCAACAAGAGATGTCTCAATCGGGAAGAGAGCCAGAGAGCCCGCGAGTTTAAAGATTTTTAATTAATTGAATTGCTTTTATTTTGTGGATTCCCTTCCTAAATTTTTAATTAATTTTATCTCTTTCTCAGCGATTAAAACCATCGGAAAAAGTTTGGCAATTGTTATAGCACGCCCATGGATATCGTCAATCGCCTCTATCTGTTTCTTGGATAAACCAAGGTATTGGTTTAATAAATAACTTCTTGAACGGCCACCTAAAGTCGCTGGAAAAAATGTTAATGTGTGCGATTCGTTAAGGATACCCTTAGTTTCGAGGCCGTTGCATGCAATATGGGATAAATAAATAACTGATGTGCCGGTATGTCTGCCGGTGTTTAATAATTTACCTAATAAATCTTTTAATTTTAATTTCATTTTTTTGTCTGTTATACAATCAGTATCGTCCCAAATAGTCAAAGAGTTTTCAAAATCTTCGGCATTCAGTTCCTCATCTAAAAATTCAGCATTTAATGGTATTCGCCTTAACCCTTTAACTTGTTCAATACTGCTATCACTATCCACATACGAGAGAAGATATATACTATTTTTCGGATGAAGTTTTTTATATTCATTAGCCAACTGAGAAGCAAAATAACTCTTACCTGAACCGCTCGCACCAACTATATAGTGAATGGTTCTTTCTTTAGTATCATCAGGTATATATTGAAATCTCTCATCCCCAGTGATTACTAATTCGGGGTAGTTATTTCTCGCACCTGAATGCTCATCTAATGAGATTACAGCATCTCGCTTACTTGGCTTAGCCCCATTCTTGATTAATTTTGCTATTGGTATTCCGCAATTCTCGAAATTAAATGAACCGCATCCTGACATTTTACACCTTTTATAAAAAGGCTGACCCAAAAGATTATTTTAACACTCAAAAAAACTATACTATATAGAAATATATAAAAAAATAAATTTATTAATTAATTTATCTTAGTTAGATTATTTTTGGTCAGGTTTTTGGAGGCCGTTAATCGAAGATTAGGTCGGTAAAAAGTGTTTTTAAATAGTTAATTTTTGTTTTATTTTTTTGTCAAATACTTTGATTTGTCTCTTTGCACCGCCCTGAAGTTGTTCTTCTTTTTCGAGTTTAGCCAGTTCGGCAAATTGTTTCTTATAATTTGAAATTACAGCCTCTTCCAGCTTCTTTGATACATTTTTAATATCACTTTTTACGGCTCTTTTTAATAATGGCATCTCGATTATTTTGAATTATAAATATACTCTCTTATATGATACAAAAAAAAATATTTTTTTAAATTATTAAATTACATTTTGAGACAATATATAATTTTTGTGGGTATTTGACTGCAAATGTTTTGTCTTAGACCCTCTACAAAATACTGAACCACACACACAGGTTATTTTTTCGCCTTGTCTTTCTTTATCTCTCTGATATTTCTCTTTTAGAAAATTGGGATTAGCCTCTTTCTTTTTTTGATATACTTCTTTGGCATCCTTTAATCTCCTTTCTTTGTGTTTTTGGTAGGCTTCTTTGGAAAAATTAGGATTATTGGCCTTTGCTTGCAGATACCTTTCTCGACAAATATTAGGATTTTTTTCTTTCAAACTCTGATATTTCTCTTTGGAAAAATTGGGATTATCGGCCTTTACTTGCTGATAATATTCTTTACGCTCTTGTAAAATTTCTTCTTTACTAACTATTGGTCTTAATTTATTACAATTTGTAATATTATCAAAATAATGTCGCTCTTTTGATAATAATTGTTCTTTATTGTCGCAGGGGCACTCCTCAATTAAAATTATTTTACAATTTTTTATACCAAATTTATCAAATAAATCAAATGAACTCGAAATTTTTTTACTCTTACCACCTTGATATCTTTTATAATTTGCTCTATGATTAAGCATTCGCCTACTTAGTGTTTGTGTTGTTGAGCCGATATATGGTAGATATTCTTCAGTTGTATCATTAACAACAATTTTATATATCTTCCCATTACTATATATATTTTTTACACCTTCCATTTTGTATGTTTATATATGTTTATATATGTTTATATGTTTAATACGATTAAAAAAATAATACCCTTTCTGCACATTCTTTGCAAGTGTTGGCATCTTTGTTAATATTTGTTTTGGGTAAGGCTTTTTAAAAGGCTTATATATTAAAAAAAATATAATATTTATTTAATCAATTAATTTATTTGAACACCATTAAAATAAAGTATAGTCCCATTAGAACTAATTGAAAGAACACCATTTCCAGATGTTCCAATAAATCCAATATTACCAGTGACATTGCAAGTTGGAGCAGATATAGTTGTTGACGCAGTGAAAGAATTAGCATTACAAGCCCCACCCACAGATAAAACAGTAGGAGCAGTACAAGTTAAACCCACATTATTCACCCCATTTGTTATTCCAAAAGCAGTTGCATTACAAGTTCCATTCACTTCAAGAGTATTTACACCACCACATGTAAGAGCGACACTATTAGCACCACTTAGAATTCCTAGACCATTTGAATTAACAATACCACCCACAGATAAAACAGCAGGAACAGTACAAGTTAAACCCACATTAGCCACCCCATTTACTATTCCAAAAGCGGGGGCATTAATTGTATCACTAGAAGATAATGCCGAACCATTTGTAGTTAATGTTGTAGAACCAGAAGAATTATTTAAAGTTAAGCCAGCACCAGTAGCGGTTGTTAATAATACACTATTTCCAGAAGTTTGAATTAAAGGTGTTATAGTTGTTCCAGCACCAGTTAAAACGATTTCTGGAGTGGTGACAACAGCCGATGTTATACCATTTGGCGAGATGCTTACAGTTTTTGGCACAAATCCAGAAGCATCTGAATCAGTTGAATTGCTGATTGTCAGACTGTTTAAAGTTAGGTCTTGGTTAAAAAGAGTTTTATCACTCATCTCAAAAAGAACTTAGTCAAAATTATAATTGATTATATGAATCAAATAATATTTTTTAAAAAAATAATTAATTCACTTACCCCCCACACTTTTTACCATCGGACAAATTCGATACACTCGAATTTTCCACTCTTCGGATTCCAAAAAGCTGACTATTCAAACGAAGTTTGAATTAAATACAAAGTCCCTTTGTATAGCCAAAAAAAGTTGGGGGTTAAAGGGGGTGAAACCCCCTATTTAATTGTAGCAAATATAATATATTACAGCCACATATGGAGGGCTAACATTTACCCCGTAAAGGTTACTCGATGGGTCATTTGATGATTGGATACCAGAGCCAGCAGAAAGTATTTCAATACCAGTTTGAGAATAAGCAGTATAATAATTAATAGATAAATCATTTTGAGTTATAAATTCAGGAAGTGGTGGGACGGCAGCGGTTCCTAATACTGGAGCAGCGATTATTAATGACTGATGGGTATGTCCGGGGTCATTGATGTTGTGACTGTGGGCAGGGACTTGTGTAAATAATGGGGGAACTGCTGTGGTAGCACCTCCGAAATTAGAACTAACTGAATATGTATTTGTCGCACCACTTTGATTATTACCTGATACGAAATTGCTTGTAGCCACTCCTGCAGAATTTGAACCATTTCCACCTATTGGAAATGCTGATGTAAAATTTGGTACTGCAAATGAGGAGCCACTACCACCATACGAATAACCTATTATATTAAATAATTGTTGATATTGTGTTGTCGAATATAATGAGCCGTCGCACTTTAAAAAATTAGTTGGGGATGCTAATGAGATAAACATTTTTATCTCCCCTATTTTAGTAACGGCTATAGGATTTCCCTGTATTGTTGGTTGTCCTGTAAAATTAGGATTACCCGTAATCATTGGGACAGTTAAAAAACCTGTTATACTAATATTACCACCTGAGCTACTTGTCAAAGTTCCCTGAAAGTTTGGATTCAAAGCAGGTAAATAATTTACTATTTTACTTGATAGCCAGTTTTGTACATATCTTAAATTTGCTATTAGACTTAAATTGGTTGCGGTTAGTGGTGCATCCTCAGCAGTTGTATTATTAAAAAACTCGACTGCTCTGAACCTCTGGTCTATACCTGAATTATAACTCATCGCTCAAAAAGTTTTGGGTAAAGCCTTTTTTAAAAGGGTTTTTTATATTATACAAAATATATTTTAACTGTAACAAATATAATAATTGACTGCTATATATGGCGGGGTAAGATTAACACCAGACAATTGACTTACTGGGTCTTGGGCTTGAATATCAGTCCCATCAGTTAAAACACTGATATGAGTGAGTGAGCCGAATAGCTCTATCTCGCCAGATGACCCTGATTTACAACAAGGTAAAAATATAGGAGTATCTGTATATATATAAAAGTTTTGAAGTGAGGCAAAATATCCGTGATTGTGTACGGGGTCGTAAATATTGTGGGTATGTGGTGGGACTTGAGTAATTAAGGGGGCTTGGTCCGTTTGAGTAGAGCCAGCAAATGAAGAACTAACTGAATAGGTATTAGTAGCCCCTGTAGTAGAGTTTCCACTAACAAAATTCGAAGATGCTACATTTCCAATTAATCCATTTCCACCTATTGGAAAAGCAGATTGAAAATTAGGCAAATTAAAATAACCACTCTGACTACTCCCCCCGTAAGTAACACCTATTAACTGATATAATTGATAATATTGAGCAATACTGACTGATGAGCCATCACAAAGTATAAAATTTGGTGGTGGGTTATTATCAACAATTATTATTATTTCGCCGATTTTATTAACATCAATTAAATCATTATTAATAGTTGGGGCACCTAAAAAATTAGTTGGTGATGTAATAGTTGGGGCACTAATATTCGAGGTCAAAGTAATATTTGAACCTGTTAAAGTCCCCTGAAAATTTGGATTTAAAATATTAAGATATCCACTTATAATATTGTTTATATACTGTTGAACATACTTCAGATTGGCAATTAGGCCTAAATTAGTTTGTTGGATAGATTGGTCTTCTGCGGTATAATTGTTATATAATGTCTGTGGAGTATATCTTTGATTAATACCTGATGTGTATGACATCTTACTCTTTCTTTCAGAGATGGAAAATCCGAAAATCGGATTTGTCCGAGGAGGCAAAGAAAGTTTTGGGTAAAGCTCGCACTGCGTAGCGGTCGCTTTGGGGTCAGCCCTTTTTCAAAGGGTGTTTTTCAAAAGGCTTATATAATTAAAATTTTAAAAATTATTTCTTTTAATATATAATAATAAAAGATGTCGGCTAAATCTATTCTCGGGAATGATTTTCAATTTAATAGAATTCGATTTAATGCTCAAGAACAAGGAAAATACTTTGAAAAGAGTATTCAATTAAATGCTTTAGAGGAATTAAATTTTCATGATGGAACTCAGCAAACAACGGCTTATACTGGACAAGGAAAGGGAGATACTGGGGCTACCGGGCCGAAGGGAGATACTGGGGCAACTGGGGCAGTCGGTGCAACTGGAGCCCAAGGAATTCAGGGCATTCAAGGAATTACGGGACCGCAAGGTGCTACTGGTGCTCCCGGCACTGGGTCTCCTGCTCTTTGGAGTAATTTTCCTGCTCTTAATAATGTGGATTATTCTACTTTTGGTATTGTGGATTCGTCAGCAAGTGCTGGAACAAATGGGCAAATATTATCATCATTAGGAGACTCTTTGCTTTGGGTAAATCCTCAAAGTTTCGTCGGGGCAACTGGAGCAACTGGAGCAAATGGAGCAACTGGAGCAACTGGGGCAACTGGGGCAACTGGTGCAACTGGTGACAAAGGAGATACTGGAGACAAAGGAGATACTGGAGCAACTGGTGCAACTGGAGACAAAGGAGATACTGGAGCAACTGGTGATAAAGGCGATACTGGAGCAACTGGAGACAAAGGAGATACTGGTGCAACTGGTGCAACTGGTGCAACTGGAGTCAAAGGAGATACTGGAGCAACTGGTGCAACTGGAGACAAAGGAGATAAAGGAGATACTGGAGCAACTGGTGCAACTGGGAGCACTTTACCAATTATTACAACACCCGCACCAGATAGTAGCAATTTTCTTCTCGCATTAGACCAAGATGTTTATAATAATCCCATTTTGGTTTATAATACCACTAATATTACCGCATCTGATGTATCATTTAAAGTAGCAAATACATCAAATACAAACACATCAACATTAGCATCAAATTCTTTACAGGTGAATGATGGTGTAGGGTCTTACTCATTATTAGCACCATCTGTTACTTATTTTAATAATAATGGAGTAAATACAATTGCAATTGATAATTCGCCTCAAATGGTGTTAAATGACACATCTCAAACATATCAGGCAACAATTGATTATTCACGAATTATTTTTGGAGAAAATGGCGGGTTACAAGGAACACTTAGTAGAAACGGTTTAACTATTAATGTACCAAATGGAGCGTATATGTCATTAAATCCAAGTGTTCTTAATTATTATAATGGGACTATATTAACAACTCAACTAAATGGCGCATCAAGTAGCCTAACATTTAATGACGGAACAAATAACTCACAATTAACAACAACAGATATATTATTCAATTCAGTAAGTCTAAAAAGTACTGTTAGTACAAATACATCAAATATAGCAACTAATACCTCAAATATAGCATCAAATACAACTGCAATTTCAGCCCTACAACTAAATGCAGTACAGCCCCCAATTACTCAACTGTGTTCGCCTGCAGTATTTGGAACCTCTCCAAGCTTACCCCCGCAAAAAATGTTTATATCATCAAGTGCAAGCAATATTAGTAATGTGGGATATGGTGGTTGGTATTTTAGAAACTGGATTACTGGTGTAAATATTGGATGGAATGCGGCCTTTGCTTCAACATCATCAACGGTTGCAGATTTGCTGCAGTTAAGTTTTTCATTTATCTCACCAAATACCACATCCTCGCCCCAAATTTCAGTATATACAAGCCCGCCAATTAACGGAAATTTCTACAACTCTCGCAGGGCTTATATAAATAATGGAGCCACTACAGCAAATACACCATACTTATATTATATCAATTTTAATGGATTTACTGGAGTACCTTTTAAAAGTGGCCATACCCCTGTATTGATGACAAATACTGGAGTTTCTAATGTTGGGGCTTTCGCACCCACCGAAACCCTATATTTCTGGTCGGTTGGGTCAAATACAATAGCAGCGGCTAATTCAGTTGAGTTAATAGTTAGTAGCATGTGCTTTAAAATGAATTCGAGCGGAAATACAATTACTCAGCCATATATTTTTAATAATGCTGAAGTATTAAATGCGGCACCAGTGGTAGCACAGGGGGCAGGCACTTTGACTATTAACCCTTACCACTACGGATGCAGTTTCGGATGCACTGGAGATGTTACTGTAGCCACTGGAAGTCTAAGGGCTCAGGATGTATTATTTTATATTACACTCGTAAATGCAAAGACCACGGGTGCAGTTGGGATTACTTATATAGGCTCAGCAGGTAGTACAACTTATTTACTTGCAACATCTGGGACTCAGGTTTCTTTAAGTTGGAACGGCACATATTGGTTAATACTCTAAGCAACTCTTTCTTAAAAAGAAAGGAGGCAAAGAACATTCAAAAAAAATATCTAAATGTAATTAATTCTTAGGTTTGAATGGTGGCAGATTCTTATACCCTTTATATACCTGCTTTAATTTTATCTGAGATTTTAAATTTTTTTTGTCTATTTCATCTGCAGTTAGTGGGGTTTTCTTATTAATCCTAATTGTTGGCCTATATACTGGATAATCTTTGTGGCCAATGTCGCCCCAGTTTTCGGCGAACCACCTTTCCAAATTGTGGGGCTGGCCATCATCAGCATACTCTCCGCCCATCTTTTTATATAATTTCACTATATATCCACTTTTATAAGCTGAACTCTTTGTATAGACCTTGTCGGCCTCAGCCTTCGCCTTCTCGTATAATTTTTTATCCAATGGTGTCGGCATGTTATATAATAGGATTTATTTTTTATATTAAACATTTGAAAACTTATATATATAACAAAAATTATTTATTAATATTAATTTTAATTTTCAAAGTTTTAAAAAATGGAAATAGTTGCTCAAAGACAATTCTATTTTCCTGAGGAAGTTTGGAAAATGATAAAAAAATATATAAATATATATGGCATCCCTGTGGATTTTGTGCCCAGATTTTTAAAGTTGCCAAAATCAAAAATTTGCCTTGTATCAGAAAGGCTACTGAGTTATAATCCTGCAAATGGGTGTAACTTACAAAAATACAAAAAAGATAGATTAGTAAAAAATATATTAAAGATATTCTTCAATAAAATTTCTAAAGATTTTTCTATTCCAATGATGTATAAATTAAGAATTGCTATTGATTATATGGATAGGGGGTTATAACCCCCTTTAACCCCCGCATTTTTGGGTAAAGCTCTTTCTTAAAAGAACATTCAAAAAAAAATTATTTTTTTTTTTGCTTGGTCTTTCTCCAAGCATCGCCAATATATTTGAATGGTCACCGGCCACCATTCGCCATTATATAATACTCTTTCTTTTGTCTAAAAGAAAGGAGACAAAGAAAAAAAAGCGACGCCTACGCAGTGGCATTCAATATAATATTTCTTCTCCAAAGAATGGCATCTGTCTTAATCTTTTTGTAATGCGGTAGCCGGCTTGATAGTCCTTATATTTTTCCTTATTTTTTTCATCCTTTAAATAGTTATTATTATAAGTAATAGCACGGTCTCTATTTTTCTCCAAATATCTTTTTTGATAGATTAGAGTTCTATCTTTATTTGCTTTATTCCATTTAAGAACGGCCTTTCTTCGCTGTTCTAATAACCTCTTATATTTCTCCTCATTTGTCAATTTTGTATTTTTTGTCAATTTTGTATTTTCCATTTTTTAAAACTTTATATAAAATTATATATATATATAAATAAATATTTATTCAATATAAATAAATAATTATTTGTCCCAAATTTAGGCCTAAATATAAAATAATTGGTATGGAAAGGCCTTATTATTTTTTTTAAAATTATTTTAGTATATAATGTCTTAAAATGGGCTAATTGTTAAGTGTATTATATTGTTGGAAGACTGGAAGAGTTTTAACACTTTTTATAAATTCAAAAATTTTTTAAAAAAAAATAAAAAA
>Ga0214206_1000175_pt1 | contig 17693 bp, 22 predicted proteins | sample TroBogEpilimnion_26_FD_153044 | JGI IMG/M metagenome (GOLD analysis project Ga0214206, IMG submission 153044) | Freshwater microbial communities from Trout Bog Lake, WI - 07JUL2009 epilimnion | ecosystem: Environmental > Aquatic > Freshwater > Lake > Epilimnion/Euphotic zone | place: Trout Bog...
CAAGAGACTGGTTTCCGAGGAGACACCCTCGAGTACGGCCCCGCCCAGTACAATGTGTACCAGCCCTACGACGGCGCTCTCCATGACAAGTCTCTGCCACACCTGTCAAACAACAGATCCAACCCAGATCGCTCAGGAAACGCAGGTAGAATGAATGTCAGAGACGACCCCGTAAACGCAGTCGGCGCAATGACAAACATTCGATCCGAGTCCATACCATTCCCCGTGCAGGCAGGAGGAGCCGGGGGTGGAACAGCCCTCAACTCCACTTATTTGAAACCAGAATTTGACAAATTTAACGAATTCAAGGGGAACAGAAATCCTTATACAGACACACTTGATATTGCAATCAAGCAACTTGAGAAAAATTCATTCGTTCAACAACCATTGTCTGCGAACTAAACAAGTCAGAAAAAAACCTAGGTTAAGATTATAAAATGAGCGGAGGCATAGTTCAGCTCGTCGCAACTGGTGCTCAGGACGCTTGGTTGACAGGCAAGCCTGAGGTGTCTTTCTTCCGGTCAAACTACAAGAGATATACCCACTACGCTCACTCTGTTGAGCGCCAGGTGATTCAGGGTACACCACAGGCAGGTGGCATCTCTCTTGTTCGATTTGAAAAGAAGGGTGACTTATTGAGTTATGTGTACTTTACTGCTCGTGATACGAATAATGCGAGCATCTCTGGTCTCGACTGGTCCAAGGTGATTGACAAGGTGGAGCTCCTCATCGGCGGTCAGGTGGTTGATACCCAGGACTTCCAGTGGATGAGCGATGTCGAGCCAGTCGTGGGCGCGCAGACCTTTTCAACCAGATACCTCAACTTGAACGCCCCTGGCTTTATGACAAACCAGAAATCCACATTTTTCCCCCTGAAATTGTTCTTCTGCAAGGATTACTTCCTGGCCCTGCCCCTGGTGGCTCTGCAGTTCCACGATGTTGAGCTGCGCATCACCTGGTCATCCTCTCTGAGCCAGACTGTCACCTTCGGCCCCACCACAAACCCAGTGTTATCAGCTGTCCCACAGGCAACCATCAATGTGGCTGCGACCGCCGTGACTGCAGTGGCGTCTAACACCGCCTTCCTCACCTACAACTCAGCTTCCGGCCCCCTTTTCTCCGGTATGCTCGTGTCCAATGTTCTGACCCCAGACTCCAATCTGTGCGCAGTCCTCAAGACGGTCGGCAACACAACCAGCCCCTCCAACCTGACAATTGCATTTGCAAACACAACAAGCGCTTCAAACATCTTTTTCCCCGCCAACTCCACACTGAATGTGTACGCCCCCACAACCGTTGCAAGCGTGGTTGCAAACACTGTTATTACTTCCACCTCTACATCCTCAATTCTGACCATCAACAACATCACCTCCCCTACTACCGGAGCAAACATCCAGCCAGGGGCGTATGTGGCTGGTCTTCCCCTTGTGGGCCCAGTGGTTGTGAGCTCCTCCAACGCCACTACGGTGACTGTAACTTTCGCCGCCCAGACTACAGTTCCTCCCGGTTCTACAATTGTCGGAACACCAGTGTCCTTTTTCTCCGGCACCTCCAACAGCGCCGTGACCTACGCAAGCTTGACCTATGCTTGCTGGGCCAACTTCATCTACCTGGATGCGGCCGAGCGCAAGTTTTTCGCCGAGAATACACACGACCTGCTCATCCACCAGGTGGTTCGCGTGCCAATTGGAAGCAACCCCGTTCAGGAGCTGTCCCTCGCGCAGCCAGTCAAGTACATCGCCTTCCAGTCTCAGCGCTACGACAATGTGTTCCAGAACGGAAATAACTCTGTGAATGCAGCCAATTACATGCTCAAGACTCAGATTAACGGCGTGGATGTCGGCGAGTTCCGCCATCTGCCCCAGTGGGTCGACAAGCCACAGTATTACTACACACCATTCGGCTACATGCACAACAACCAGACTGCAAATGTGGCCATCCTGAGCTACTGCCTGGACACCTCCAAGAGCCAGCCAACCGGCACAATCAACTTCTCCCGCCTCGACACCTACCGCATTCTGACCCCTGTGACCCTGACCGATGCCAGCGGCCGCACCGGTCCTCTCGCCCTCACAAACCCACTCGTCTCCAACCCATACTTCTACGCAGTCAACTACAATGTGCTCCGCATCCAGAACGGTCTCGGCTCAGTCCTCTACGCGAACTAAAATTGAAATTTTAATAGGAAATAGTACAAAGATGCCCCTGTGGGTGTGGGTCATTCTCGCCGCAATAGTATTTCTTATATCGTATGATAAGCGAAGCGGGAAACTCCAGGAATTTTTTGGTCCAGACATAGTAGAAAAGGGTCAAAATGATGACTCGAGAAAGACACAAAGCAGTAGCGATACCGATGAGCCAAATTGAAGGAATTCCTCACTTTCTCCTCGTCCATGACAGGCGATACAAGGAGTGGACATTTGTAACCGGCGGGTGTCGCCGACGAGAGATTCTCAACCCACTTCGGTGTGCAGTCAGGGAACTCGAGGAAGAAACACGAGGAACGATCAACCTGAAGAGAGGCTCGTACGCCTACTTCAAGTTTTCGACCGATACCCCGGAACCAAGGGACCTAGAGGATGGCGTGGATGTACTCAACCACTACCACGTCTACGTCTTCGACCTCCCAATGACACAAATAGAACACAGACACATCATAAAGAGATTCACAGAAGAAAAGGAAAAAATGGAGGGAAATGTTGTGCCTTTTCGCAAAAATTATGATGAAAACGACGCCTGCGAATTTGACACTCTCGAAGGTATCACAAACAGACAAAACCTTTGGCCCATGATCCGTGCCCACGTCATCTCAAACCCCGAATTCATAAATGCAATTAAAAATAAAAACAAGACTCCGTTTAATTTAAGAATTTAAATTCAAAATAGAAAATAGATGACTCCCAGTAAGCTCTGGTATGCTCAGAAGCTCGCGACGCTCAGGAACGATGGTTCAACAGCAGAAAGTCTCGCAGAGCAAATGACCATTCGCAGATTATGTTATGAAATTGAAAAATTGGAGGAGGAGGCTCCCGAGGAGGAGACTCCTGCCGAGGCTCCCGCAGAGGGAACCCCTGTGGAGCAGACGGCAGAGGAGGAGGTTCCAGAAGTCCCCGAGAAACCAACAAATCCCAAGAGTTTTTGGGCGAGACTTGCGCTCGAGACATCATCCGACGAGGACTAGTTAAAGTTTAAAAGACCTATAAAAACAATGGACCAGTGGGTTGTCCCAAAGGCGCCGGGGACACACACCTTGATGGACGGAGGTATCCTCTTTGTCCTAGACGAAGACATGGATGCATTTTTTCAGGTGTACATAGAGCAACTGAAAAATCGCAAATTATATGTTGTAGAGCAAAAAACAAATGTATTCAAATTCTTTGTAGATCTCGACTATAAAGCCCCTGAAAAACTTTCAGATGAATTTTTGTTAGAAATTTGTGAGAAGATACACGAGTCGCTTGGGCGTCCCGGGAGGTGTTGTATAGCTCGAGCACAGCCCCGTCCTATTAAAGACTCTTTGATAAAGTCCGGTGTTCACATTCACTGGCCGGACTTGAAGGTGACGAAGCAGGATGCCATCTCGAAGCGTTCCAAGATTTTGCTCGATCTTCCACCAGTGGATGGTTTGAATTGGTCGGATGTGGTTGATTCGAGTGTGTATGGGGGGTCTGGGTTGCGGATGCTGTGGTCTCACAAAAAGCCCTCGGGTGGTCCGTATGTACCGTGGAGGATACTGGGGGGTGAGCACTTTTCAAAAGAGCCGAGTGTCGAGACCCTGTCCTTATTTTCAATAAGGTGTTTGACGAATGAGAGGAAGGTGGAGGATCCGGATGAGTACATTCCAGAGAGTGAGCCGATTGAGGAGTTTATTCAGCGGTATCTTCCAGGTCAGAGGCGTTCGCAGGTGAAAAAGATTCAGCGAATGGAGGATGGGACGGATGCTTGGTACATCCAGACGGATTCCAAGTACTGTGAAAGGATACGGGACGAGCACAAGTCGAACCATGTTTGGTTTCTGTTGAACAAAGGCAGGGTCAGTCAGCGGTGTTTCAACGAGGAGTGCAAAGGGTTCGCTGGGTCAGAACATATTCTTCCTCCGAGTATAGTAGATGAGGTCGTTACTGTTGGTAGTCCTCCTAGTAGCAGTTTTATGGCTTGTCTCTCCGAAAGGAACACACGGCCAGTTCCTGAAGTTCGAACAGGCGGTACATCCATACTCTGGGCTCGACCCAGCGAGCTGGCAACGATTCCTAAATAATATGGCACTTTTCAGAAACAAATTAGACTCGGACATTGACCTCTCTGCAAAGGCTCTTTATACAGCAGTCGAGAATGTAAGAGACATTTCTCTGGGGATACGGCACGCGGATGACACCGTGTACCAAGACAGACTAAACGATATCGCCGGTGAACTTGGATACGAAGGAGAACATGTTATAAATGAAATTGCTTTGTCTAAAGGTGTTTATTTCTTCCCAAAGTACTTAAACGAGACGATCCAGGAATACCCAGAGAATGCAGCAGGAACAGCCTTTGTCCCCTCAAGAGTCAGATCCCACGGTCAGTGAGATCCGAACCCGGAGCGGGCGAGTTTCAAAGCCCCCAGTTCGGTACGAGCCGGTTGAGCAGGTTGAGGATGATTACGCGCCCGAGGACTACGATACAGATGATGGCGACACGGATGATATTGATGACGATGACGAGGATGAGGAGTATGATGAAGACGACGAGGAAGATGCAGATGAATATGGAAATTTAGATGGCTTTGTTGTTCCAGATAAAAACGAGAGTGATGAAGATGATAATGGAGCACCCATCGTTCCTGTCGTCAAAAAGCGAAGAATTGCCTGAAAACAACACATGGCCCACTCGCCCAGAGCCAACGCCCCAGCCAACTCTTACTCAGAAAAGGGAGGATCCAATCGATAAACTCAAGAGCAACCCCGTCGTGCTTGGGATTCTTATTGGGATTGTTATTGGAATTCTCCTGACAAATATGCGCCCAGTCATCATCAACCCGACAAAGTGAGTTTCAGTCCAGGTCCGAAGGACCTGTTCAGAGCGAAGCGAAATAAGAAGCTTTGCTTAGAACAGTCCTTCGGACTGGTAGAAATTCCAGTCCAGGGCCGGAGGACTGGTAGAATTATCTAAATTACTATTATATGAATACCAGTCTCGAGAAGGAGTACAACCGGGTCAAAAGAGAACTCGAGCAACTGAATAAAATAAACGAAAGAGACAGAGAGAGACTAGAAAGAAATAGGCAAAGATTGCGTACTGTTAACAACAGAATTCAGGGGAGACCCCGGGAGGTTGGACACCACCGCGCAAGAGAAAGACGAGCTATTAACCATAGTATAAGTATCACAAGAAACAGTATGAATAGAAGATTTATTAGACATCGTACTCTTCAAGAAAGATTGGTTGAACTAAAAAATGCTCTTCGCCGAAAGTATCACCTGCCTAATAAAATAAAAAACGCAGTCTACAACCAAATTGTCAACAATGCAAGAAAATACTTTAATAACTAGACGACAAGATAGGCTACAACATTACCTGATTTTGAGTCGTTTCCTGTAAAGTTCCCAATTGGACCAGTTCTGTTTTTCGTGAGGTCCTCTTGAAGAAACCCAACCCACGGATTCTCCCGAACCTGTGAGTTTGGCTCCATGTCCCTGAAAACTTCGTACTGATTGTCATATGCAGGCACGGCTTGGGAAACCCGGGGAGGACAAGTCGTCTTTACACTCTTGATTGCTTTATAAATTAAATATGCCACAAGACCTAAAGCAAATAATGTAATTATAAGCATATACTTTATGCTGAGATTATTCCTCCTTGACGGTGTCTAGGACTTGCTGAACCTTGGCCTCGGTCTCTGCGCGGCGCTCCTCGATGATGGCCGCCACCTTGTCATCCGCCATCTTGACGAGCTCCTCGATTGGCTTGTCGGGAAACTCCTTCTTGAGCTCCTCGAGGATTTCCGCGGGGTGAGGAATTGGGGGAACATCCGGCTTTGTGTAGTACCTGGAGTTTTCGTCGGACGGATCTATATAGGGGAAATCACCGGGAAGAGGCTTGGCCATCGCGTCACGCTTGCGTTTCTCAAACATAGCCGCAGCCTGCGCCTGATTCTCGCGATACTTGGTCATAATCTCCTCAAGCTTCTCGTTCTGGTAGTGCACATCCTGAATCTGGTCGCGATCAGGAGGAATCAGGAGCCACTTGTACATGTCCACGACATAAATGTCAACAAGGGCATCCTCCTTTTGCAGACGCTTGGCGTGGCTTGACGCCTCGTCGCGTGTTGCAAAACACCCACGAATCTTCATACCCAGCTTCTCGTTGCGCTGCGGCTGGTCAGGGCCCACAAAGGAAATGCAAGCAAACATCTGCCCGGGAACGGTCAAGTAGTCCTGCTCGAGAGTACCCATTTAGTAGTACAAGGCGGTCACTCTTTAAGTGTTTACCACCTAAAGACAACCCAACCTGATGACCTATGGAAGAGCTACGTAGACTGCATAACAAATGCAAACGCAATTTAATTTTGAAATCAGTAGCCCCCGGGAGTCATGTTCTAGACTGTGGGTGTGGAAGAGGAGGTGACCTCCACAAGTGGAATTCCATTCCAAAATTGAAAATCACTGCAGTAGACCCAGATGAAGCCTCCCTCACAGAAGCCCAGAACAGGGCAATCGAGTCACAAGTGGGCGTCTGGTTCCTCCCACCAGGAGACATCCGCTCAGCATCCAAGTGGGGACCATACGACGTCGTCTGCTACAACTTTTCACTACACTACATATTCGAAAATCCGGAAATATACACGGCATCTATACTGGCTATTTCCAGATCTTTAAAACCAGGGGGGTACCTGATTGGGATTGCTCCTGACAAGGCCAGGGTACTTTCAGTTTTGAATTCTAAATCAAAATTCGTAGACAGACTGGGGAACAGTATAGAGTTGCGTGGGGACAGGCTGATGGTGAACCTGACGGACGGCCCCTTCTACGCCGACGGTGGCAGGGAGGAACCACTGCTGGACCCCAACACCCTCATAGACTCCCTCAAGGAGCACGGGGTCAAGATGCTCACGTGGGAACCTATGCTCCCAAAGCCAAACGGACTCATATCAGACATTTATTCTCAATTTGTTTTTGTAAAGCAATAATAGATGAGTGGCTACGGACTCTTGATATTTGGTATTCTCGCGGCTGTGTTTGCAGATGTTGTATCATTGACGAGCGACCCCCCGATGTTGACAGAGATCAAGAGGAGGTACAGGATTATTCAAGGGGGTCTCCCCCATGAGGACAGGTGGAAGCTAATTTGCAACAAAAATGCAATAATAACGGGCACGGACAGGCACAGTGGTATCGTGGGGTCAAATGTGAACAAGGGGTACGAGATCTATATCTGCCTGGATGGAGACGATATAGAGTCGGCGATGTATGTTTTTCTGCACGAGCTCGCACATCTGACTGTGACCGAGTACGACCACACACAGCGTTTTTGGGACAATTTTAGGGATCTTCGCGTGATATGTACATCACTTGGTGTGTACAAAGCTGTTGGTTCCAAGGAGTATTGCGGGGAAAAGGTGGAGGATGAAAGCCAATCGGGTTCGAAGAACCCAAATGTCGCCTAATTAAGCTCCGCTTACTTCACAACATATTGCTTAGCAAAAAAGAATATGAGGGCAGCTACAGCGGCTGTAACCGCCATACCGGTCATAGTGAGGTCGCCCGCCTCGTTTAGGAAGTTTGGAATCATGGTGATGAGCTTGGTCTGCACTGGCTTTGAGAATGCAATCACGGCGACAATACCGGCCATAGCAGCCTGGAACTGCTCGTCTGTGAGGCCAAAAGGGTTGTTTGACTTGGACTTTTTGCCCTCGCCACCCTCACTTCTGTGGGTTGGTTTGTTTCCGGTCTGTGTTCTAGGTGGACCCATCATTTCATCTTGGATCATCTGCCCTGGACCCGCCATAACCTCCTCAATTGGTGATGAGAAGTCCGCCATTTGAGATGTATCAACTTTATTTTCAGGCTCATTTCGGAGCAGTCCGGTGGGGACACCCTCCTTTTTCTCTTCTGGGAGTTCCTTAATCATATCAATCCCTGCATTTGGGTCATAATTCATCATAGCCATTCTAATCAGAGTCTATTTTTTTACTTTGTCTTTTTTACAACAATTGTGGGGGCTCCTCGTGCTCTCGGCGGGGCCGTTCCTGGAGTGATAGCACTCTGGTGTCTGGGGTTGTAGTGTCTCTGGTGGTACTGCCAAAAGGCGGGACTCCCCACCCTGAAATTCCGACGAATAGGTGCCTTGTACCAAAAAACCATGTCCTGAATCTTGTTTGTTTTGCAAGTTGTATCCAGCACGAGACACTCGTAATTCTCAGTGCACGCATCCATCACCTGGCAAAACGAATCAAAACTTGGAAACATCCCGAAAAAACATTTGTAAAGGTTTTCTCTGTTTTGTTTGACATTGTCTCTGAGCACAAAGACATAGTCTGTGTTTGATCGAATCATAGGTGTCATATCCATGACATATTGGGTAGTCATCATAAAGAATATGTTCCAGTGTCGTCCATTCATAAATAGATTTCTCATCACGGTGTCTCTCATGAATGCTCTGTCGTACATACAGTCATCCATCAGGATAAAGACCGGGGGGAGTCTCTCCTTACCTACACGAGCCGCAATTTTCTTTTGTCTTTCCATGATTTTCTCGATGCCTTCTCGGTTGTAGTCTGAGTAGACAAAGAGGTCAGGGATGAATTGTTTGTAGTGTCCGTTTCCATCTTCTGTACCGGACATTGCAATACCTGCTGGTATGTTTCTTTTGTGCCAGAGGATGTCTGTGACGAGGGTAGATTTGCCTGTACCTCTTTTTCCTATGAAAACACACACCTTGTCATCCTTCATCTTCGAGGGGTCGAACCTCTTGAGATTAAAACTCATTCCTGTATTTCACTTTCAAATTATGGATTGAAAATGGACGCGGGGGGGTGTCCAGAAGAAAACCTCAGTTTGTAATAGATGTCGTCGGCTGGATATATTCAGCTGGCTGCAGTGGGACAGCAGGATGCATTGCTCACAGGGTCCCCGAGTGTAACCTACTTCCAGGGTATGTACTCCCGAAACACACCCTTTGTGCTCGAGGCGTATGATATACCCTTCAACGGAACCCAACAAGCCTTCGGAACCCAATCTATTTGTAAAATTCCATTCAAAGGGGACATTGTCAGGGGGATGACTCTAAAGATGAATATGCCCTTTCTGAACAATCCTGGAAATGATTGGAATTGGTCTAACATTGCCAGTGAGTCTGGTTTTGTGCCCAAAATTTCAATTGACGGGAGGTACATTCGTGCTCCCACGACCGGCATCACCTACTACTCCACCAATTTGCAATCTCAATTCCAAACCTCTCTTGGGTGGATGAATAACCCGGCTGTCATCCAGTACATTGCAAGCTCAACAGTCCCACCTGTGACTGGTACAAGCATCACCATCCCTTTCATAACTGGAAATGTACTCCCAAATTACAACATGTTCCCAGGGTACATAGGGACAACCGGTGGAGTGTCCGGAAATATGACGGTATCCAGTTTTACAACAACAAGCATCACATTCACAATATCGTCCCAAACAACAAATCAAATTCCGGCTGGAAATACAGTCTACATTACGGGGACAACAATGTCTGCAAATGTGACATATGATGCAAATGTCAACAAGTTTTCATTTACGTCCTATTCGAATGTGACTGTCGAGCCGGGTCTCGCCACATTCTGGGGTCTTGATCCTAAGAATTTCGATAATATATTGCCAGATGGAAACTTGAATTATTTGGTTACATCAACAAGTTCACATCCGCAAGTTATTTTCAGTGGAAAGACTGTTGCGTATGGAGATTTCACTCTTGAACAGGGGGGTTGGACGCGAGGAAACGGTCTTCCATCCGCCGCCAAGAGAGCTGGAATTTATTTTCAGGTTCAAAATCCACTTGTTCCGTCTACAAACGGTTCGACACCTTTTCGACTCGTCACCCGAGCAGGAGACAGCACACAAAACTATTTGTTTTTAGATTTTTCTAAAAATTTGTATATTTCTCAGGTGTCTGGATCCACCTTTTGTTTCCAGTCGACTCTTGGTTCTATAGGTTTTACACAGCCCGGGCAGTATTGTATTCGTGGGTCATTTATTACAAACGCCCCAACTGCTTCATATTCTATAGGGTACGGGTTTTCAATAACCGACGGGCATCCAGGTACTGCTCAATTCATCAGCGAGCGTGTGTTTACACTGTCCGCGACAACACCAACCCCAATCTTTTCACTCCCTGTAAATGTCGTCATCCCAAGTGGGGTTCCAACTTTATTTATGTATATTGATGTTCGGATGCTTCCAGTGAATGGTGTGATACAACCGGGGTCATGGTTAGCGGTAGGTCCTTTGGATCAAATATCTATGGCCCAAACACCATCCGTGACTGGAACACAAATTGCACTGCAAAATTTCACAAATTATACATCATCGACGAGTCCTTTGCTAAATATACTTCCAGCATCGAATGGTTTTACTTTTAATCAGACGGGGACGTGGTTGATGACGGCTGTATTTGCTTTTCAGAATAGCACTCTGACAAGTGTAAGCGTGAGTTCGGGTACCCGAGGCGCAAACACATACACTTACACAACATACCAAGGTCAGACACTGTTCCCGAGCTTGGACTTTGTCATTCCAATTTCAGTCCAATATACCACTCTCCCATATTTTATAGACATCACAATGCAGAATTTGAGCGGAACTGTTGCTTCTGACACAATTTTAGGTTCAAATGTGTCGTACATAGAGTTTATACAAAACACGTCGCCAAGTCCAACCTCTTCTTTTCCGCAAAATGGACTTATGTTTAGACCTTCAATTCCGTCCTTTATTTTGTCTTCGCCCATAAACTTTACAGCGGCTGGGTGGACGACAACCGGCGCTACAGTACAAATTGCAACAAGCGGTGCCCAAATTGCAATCTTTGTCGGTGGGTTGTACTTTTTACAGGCGGTTCTGTGTACCTCTGATGTTTTGCAGTCTGTCACTGTGTCAGTCACCGGCGCATCAACACTAACAGCGACCCATGTAATTTCAGTTGGTTTGCTCCCCCCGTACACGGTTGGAATCCCTTTTTATGTTCCAAATGCAACAACTATTATTCCGGCACTTGCAAGTGTGTCCTTTTTGACAACAAGCGGAACAACCACAACTGTATACGCAAATACCATGTTTTCTGTTGGTCTCCTTGCCAGTAACTTGGTGCCAGTTTACACATATGTAGATTCTGTTGGAACTTATGTGATTAATTCTGCCGAGTTGCGTATTGGCGGCCAGGTGATTCAGAGCCTTTCAGGTGAACAGATTGAGTTGTACAACGATTTGTATGTTCCATACGAGAATCAGCCGGGACTCAAGTTGTTGACTGGAAAGCTCGACACATCAAATGTGTTTGACCCCGGACGAACATATTACACAAACCTTCCATTCTACTTTTATGGGAATTCGGAGTTGTCTATTCCCGTGTGTGCTCTTGGCAGATCAGATTTGGAGGTGGCTGTGACACTCCTTCCGTTTTCGAATCTTACATTTGTGTCTAATATTACGAGTCTGAATCAGAGTATGTCTATGACTATGGTTGTTGAGTATGGATTTCTTTCTGACAGTGAGGTCAAGTGGATGAATAGGAACCGGCTCGAGTATTTGATAACACAGTCCCAGGCTCTTTCCTTTACACTTACACCGGGATTCTCTACAGGGGTGTTCAACATGCCCTTTTTGAATCCTGTAAGGGAAATGTACATTGTGATTCAGAACGCAGGGCAGGCGCCGTATGACTTTACAAACAACGGCCTTCTCAATTTAGGATTGAAATTTAATGGGCAGGAGTTTCTGAGTCGACAGGTGGTGGATGCCCAGTACCTTCAGTATGTGCAAACATTTCAGAAATATAATGTGACTCCGGTGAGGTCCTTCTATGTGTACTCTTTTGCAAACGACCCTATGAATCCACGGCCCACCGGTCAGATTAACATGAGCAGAATAAAGGACATTTCACTCGAGCTAACAGTGAGTCCCCTCGCATCAACGTACAGATTCCTTCGGGTCTACGCTATGAATTACAACATCCTCAGAATAGAGAATGGTATAGCAGGGCTCATGTTCAACTTCTCACAGCTACATTAAAACTGCGTAAAGAAATTTCGCAGGAGATATAAGATATGGCTGCACGAGCCACACTTGCCTACTTTGGGGCGGATGATGTTATGCTTGTAGGAAACCCCGAAGTGACATACTTTTTGGAAAAATACACCGGCCAAGTTCCATTTGCCAAGCGTCTTGAAGTTTTAACTTTTGACAAGGATGTCCGTTTTGGTGCAGAAAACACAACACAAATCATAAAGAGAGGAGACCTGATTACGAATTTATATTTAAAATTCACAACCCCATTGATGCCTACTGCATTTTGCGACTCGGTGATGACATATATGATAGATTATGTTGAAATTTTGTGCAACGATCAGATGGTTGAGCGTTTGTACGGGGAGTACATTGAGATGATGTTTGATTTGAAGACACCAAAGGGGAAGCAGGCGACCCTCCAGTACCTCTCCGGCCGTGTGTACCCTGCAACTTCAGCCACGGTGAACACTGAGTACACACTCCCAATACCATTTACCTGTCTCCAGAAGGGGTTTGAAATGAGGGATGATTACCTACAGTTTCGTGTTATACTTAAGAAGTCATCTCTGTTTACAATACCAGTCTACGAGTACACCCTGCCAATCAACATTCAACTCCTTGTCGAGTACGCTTACATCGGTTTCAATTTAAAAAGGGAAATTCAAGTCTATGAGCAGGTGCAGAGAGTAGAGTTCTACGCCCCACAAGGAGTCAACAACGTCAGATTGCAACTCGACCTCATGAATCCAGTCAAAGAGATATTTTTATTTATACAAAATACAGGTTCATTTGGATTTGATTTTACAACGGATGGTTATTTTAGTTCAGACTTGTCATCCTATACAAACGGCACTTCAGAACAGCTTTCCAATTTAGTTTTAAAATTAAACAACGTGGAGAGAATCGACAAGAACATAGGTACCCCTCTGTACCTTCGTGCTATCCAGGCTATGGAGTACCACACGCGCGTCCCAGACAGAAAGTTCTATATGTATTCATTCAGTCTCGATCCGGAGAATTCCTCGCCATGTGGTCAGGTGAACATGTCTCGAATTAACAATCAAATTTTAGAACTTACAATGAATTCAAGTGCTCAGGCTCGATTTATAAGAATTTATGCTGTGAATTACAACTTTTTTAAAGAGGGGAAAGTTTTGTTTCCGAATGAGGAAGATGGTGGTCAGATAAACAGATTCCAAGGTAACTAGGTATGGAGGAGGTTGCTGATTTGTTTTTGCCTGTGATGGAGTCTGCTACTGTGTTGGCGTCTCACTACGCCAAGGCGTGTGGTCGGGACACGGTGACCGCGTATGATGTTCAGATGGGTCTTATGTATGCAGCGCGGAATGTCGCTGGGAAGCAGATTGGTAGTCTCTACCCAGAGATTTATGACGAGGAAGAGGAGGAGGATGAGGAGGAGTGGGAGGAGGTTGAAGAGGTGGAGGAGGGGTCCGAGCCTTTCACGCGGTACTCAGGCAGCGAGGAGCTGTTCAACAAGATGAATGAGTGTTTTGACACCTGGAGCGAGTGGGTCCCCGAGACTCCACTTGAGATTTCAATCAAGAATGCGGTAGACAAAGCAGGACAGAATATCTAATTAAAATAGGTGAATGGATGGAGGAGGATGAGCCAGTTCCTTACCAACCGACGCGCCAGTACACCGAGTTTGTGGAGTTTGAGATTGAGCAGCTTGAGGAGCTCGAGCCCAAGGTGAAGTATTCTGTGATTCTTCAGGAGGAGGAGTACGAAGAGGTTGATGAAGATTTTTTTCGTGATAAATAGTACATATGGCAAGTGTTATCGGTTCAGTTGGTCTTCAGCTGGAGGCTCAGTCCCTCAACTCTATCGTAGCTGGTTTCTCCTTTGCAGCAGCCGTTGCCTGGATGGATGCCGTCCGCTACATGATTTCCCAGGTTGTCCAGGTCAGCAAGAATGGTGGCCAGTACTATGTGCTGAGCGCCATCTTCACCACCCTGCTGTCCATCCTCGTCTACATGACTCTGAAGGCACTGGTGACCAACGTGCAGCTGAAGGAGCCAGGCCAGGTGATGTACGCAGTCACCAAGTAAACACTCAGCCAGGAAGTGGTGGCCGCACAACAACAGGCGCAACAGCTCGAACCCTGTTATAACTATAGTACCCAAGAGCTGCAATAATTAAAAATATAATCAGGGTCCATCGACCCACAAGAGGCCGCTTCACTTCGGGCTCTTTTGGTTTTTGAATTGTGATCATGTCCTCCATGATGCGTCTCAGCTCCACCATGTCAACAGGGGGTGGTGGCGGGGGCTCCTCTTTTTTGGGTTGGTGAAACCTCAAGACGAATGAGTTGTTATTGAATCCGTTGAAATTCACCGGTTGTCCCGAGTCATCCACCCATCGCACCGTCAGGCGGTCAATCTTGTTGATGGGGTGTGGATAGGTCACCTCCGCCTTATAGTCCGAGCTCTCAGAGTACGACTTGACTGCACCCGAGTTGACATTCATAGGGATGGATGCGAATGAGTTTCGGATGTTACCACCTGTGTAAGTGCCAGACCCATCTGGCTTCATGCCGATAGCCTCTGCAGTGGAGGGTGTCCTCAGCTCGATAATGTCCAGGAAGATGTACTCATTCACTGTGAGGTCCACAATCTTGTCTGATTTTATGTAGTAATTTGAACCTAAGACTTGGGAGTAGGCGGGATCCCCCGATGCAGGGACACCCGTGTATACCTTCGCCTCCATCCCAAGCATTTTTGAAATTGAATTTGAAACTGAAATTGTAAAGGGAGTGGCTGACTGGAAGAGGAACCTGCCATCGAAGGCTTCCCAGGTGACACCCTGGTTTGTCCCTCCAAGACGGGCATTGATGGCTTCAGCAAGTCCAGCGGCTGTGTAGTAACCAGGTGTAAAGTTCATGATGGTGGAGCCCACAGTGAGAGCTGCCGTCCCGTTTGTCAGGTTGAAGGTGGTGTTGGGCACCTTGGCCGTCACGAGATCCACCTGGGCGACATTTGTGACGGGATTGGTCAGGTGGAGGACATAGGAGTTACCACTCGGGTACAGATTGGTGTCCCTGTTCTTCGAGTCAGCGTAAACGATAATCTCTTCCATTGTACTATCTTCATTTATTTTTTCACATTTAGATACAGAATGGATGTCGAACAGTTTTTTAGCGAGAGGAGATTTTCGAAAATAGTAGATGAATTCCCTGACAAGAACTTGTATCCACTGTATTACACTGCACACAAATTAGAGATTTCAATAGGTCCAGGTGAGGGGATATTTATTCCAGCTGGATGGTTTCACTTTGTGTTTTCAAATGGTGAATTGAATACAGCAGTAAACTTTTGGCACGTGGCTAAAATGGAAGAGGGGGTGAGAAACAAGGATTCCCCTATAAAATTTAGACACGAAATAAAAGATCTCGAACTTGATGAAAACACAGAAGTAGAGGTGAGTCTTACCAAAACAAATATAGTTGGTACACGATCTGTAAAATCAAGGTGCAAAGACACATTGCTTCAAGAAGTGACAAAACCACTCAAACAATTTTATGAGGAAAAAGATCCACACTCATATGTTGTCCAAAGCAGACAGTTCCCCCACTTGGACAAGCATCGCATCGATAAAGAAAGTGAATTCAGACAAAATACAGTCTGGATTAATTTTGGAAATATAAGAACTCTTTTACACTATGATTTAGACGATAATTACTTGTGTCAAGTTGAGGGTACAAAAAGAGTCCTCTTGTTTCCACCCGAAGACAGAGACTTGCTGTACCTGTGGAATCCCTACCCTTTGGAGATTATAAATTCACTTGAAGTAATGTTTTACAATCCAGATGAAATACACACATTTACCAAAATTATTAGTAAAGAAGATTGTAATAGATTTATTAATCAAGGACTTACCCTAGAAGATAATCAAATTATTCTTCAAAAATATTATGAAAAACTGCTTGGGTACCACGAAAAAATGGGAACTAATGTCTCTGTACACCAAGGTGCACCGTCTTTTACAGTCATAAAATCTAGTGAAATTTCTAAAGTTATTTTGTTTCCTCAATTTGCATATGTAATTATATTTTTAGAATCTACAGTGTTTAGACATAAATGTGCGAAATTACATCCTGTTCCGGGATCTATGGCTATATTTCCAAATACATTTTCTTTCAAGTGGTGGATAGATGAATGTTATATACTTGTTCCTACTGTCACCGAAGAGGAGGTCCAGCAATCCATGTCACAAGCGAGTACCTAACTCCTCGTGTGACGGGTTTTACTCTATGGGTCATATAGGAAGGAAAAACAATAACGGTTCCTTGATTTTTGTCCGCTGTTCCACCATCTTGACCAAAATCAAGTTCCCCGCCTTCATACTCGGAAGGATCTGAAAGTTGAACAGAAGCACTCAACTTTCTCTTATTCTCTGGGGTCACATCAACATGCCAATTATAGTAATCAGACGACTCATATTGTGTAAACTGAACCTCCTCAGTTATTTCTGATATGTCCAAATTGAAAAAACTGTCATTCGCGTGCCCAACAACTTTGAAAATCTTAAGATAAATCCAATCATACTCTTGATTCATAGGTATCCAAACATTTTTACTTTTTCTGACACCTTCTGCAATTTCACCCCCACCCACTGTCGATTTTTTTAAATTATTCTTAAAAATATTTATAATTTTTTGGCACTCTTCCGGACTAAATACATTTTCTATTTTCCACCAATTGAATGTGTTGTCTTGTTTGATGTACTTGAAGGTGCATCTTTCTGGTGTTGATTTTTTGTTTTCCACGTCGTACCAATTTATTCTGTAAGGTCCGTTTTGGTCTACATAGTGTAGGAACACTTGTATGTACTCCTGTCCCACGAAAGGTTTTCTCCAGTGTTCGACAGTACAGCCTTGGTACACACACCCGTCGCCTACACCTAGAGTGAGTTCTGTGCCATCCATATATATAGGCCACGCCGCGTCCTGACTTAGGTTGATTGTGACTGACCACTCACAGGAGGGGCGGTCCGTGTGTTTATGAAGCTCATTTCCGTTGTTGTACACTCGAGAATACGAATATGTAGGCAACAATTTCTTTCCACATACAGAAGATACAGCTTCACACAAAAGACCTAAAAGTATATTCACTTCAGGTAAATTATAATACGAGTAAGAACCAACAACACTCGAATCACCTTTTTTCACAGTTTGTGCCCGGATAATAGAAGCCAAAATATCAGCATGTTCAAGTGATATTATGTTCCTAGTGACCGAGTACATTATTAAAGAATAATATCTTGTTTTTAATTAGAATGTCTGCTACACCTTGGAACAATCAGGGTACGCAAGCTGTAAGTATGGGTTCAATCCGTGACAAATTGGGTTGGGGGGCAAGCATGTCCCAGTACTACCACGACACTAGTACATACAAAGTAAATTATGATTGGCCCTCTGGGCCCTCTGCTTCGACT
>Ga0214206_1000176_pt1 | contig 17660 bp, 11 predicted proteins | sample TroBogEpilimnion_26_FD_153044 | JGI IMG/M metagenome (GOLD analysis project Ga0214206, IMG submission 153044) | Freshwater microbial communities from Trout Bog Lake, WI - 07JUL2009 epilimnion | ecosystem: Environmental > Aquatic > Freshwater > Lake > Epilimnion/Euphotic zone | place: Trout Bog...
GGTCGTCTTCCGCGGTCAGCCGCAGATGCAGGGCGGCGTGGCGCGCTTCAACGTCGACTTCGCCAGCGGCGCCATGCGCGCCCGTTTCAATCTCAAGGACGGCCAGCTTTACGTCACCGGCCTGCGCGGCTGGCAGACGACGGCCACCCAGAACGGCTGCTTCCAGCGCGTGCGTTACACCGGCGCGGCGACGCGCATGCCCATCGGCCTCGCCGCCTCGAAGAAGGGCATCAAGATAGATTTCACCTGCGAACTCGAAGCCAAGGCCGCGGCCGATGCGGGTAACTGGAACCTCGAACTCTGGAACTACGTCTGGTCCTCGGCCTACGGTTCGCCGGACGTCTCCACCTTGGACGCCAAGGTCGCCGCCACCGAACTCGGCAACGACGGTAAGCTGCAGTTCAGCAAGGCTCAGATGTCCGAGCGCAAGCACGACCCGCTGGTGGTGAAGTCCGCCACGCTATCCGCCGATCGTCGTTCCGTGTTCCTGGAGATCCCCGACCTACGGCCCGCCATGCAGATGCAGCTCAAGTACGAGGTTAAGTCCGCCGATGGCGCCGAACTGCGCGGACAGGTGACCAACACGATCCACGCCTTGGCGGAATAAGGCAGGGGGCAACGAAAAGGCCGCCCGGATGGGCGGCCTTGAGGGTGCTTTGTCCGGGCGATTTCAGTACTCGTAACGCGCCCCCAGCGTAAGGATCGACTTCGGGGCCAGCTGGTATCCGTTGAGGTCCTGATAGACAGGCACTTGCCAGAACACGTAGCCCCGCATCGCTGCGATGACCGGGAAGGTGACGCCAGGGCTGACGTAGAGCGTACGGCCTCCGCTGTCATCGGGCGAAGCGGCGTCACCGGAATCCCGTCCGGAGACCTTGCCGTTGAACTGGACCTGCGGGATGACGTTCCCCATGCCCAGGTAGCGGAAACCTAGGTTGAGGTTAAGGGACTTTCCGGGCCGGTAATTTTCGCGACTGTCCAGCGGGACTTGCGCCATGACCTGGGCGAAGTAATCCCACTGCGTTCCTAGCTGCCCGAAGCGGAAGGCCCCCGCGATCAGGTCGGTGGTGCCTGTGCCGAGTTGCAGTCCGCGATCGAGAGGGGCTCCTGCGATCGTCCCGCCGTCGAACGTCTGGTGGAATCCGCCCGTCGGCAGCTTCAGTCCGACTTGCAGGCCGACGTCATGGGCCGAGGTGAAGCCTTGATAGCGGGCGATGAGACGGAGGTCGCCCAGGCCTCGGGCGCTGGAGGTGCCGTCGTCAGTGCCAGGGCCGGTGACGCCGTTGGTCGCGTGGTCGCGTTCGATGAACGGCACCTGCAGGTTGAGACCCCAGTTGGCGGAAGGGCTGTAATCGATACCGGCGGTCAGGATGCGGTTCCGGGTGAACAGTTCCTGTTCATGGCCGGCGGCGGGCCAAGGATTCGCGACCTCGGTGCCGTTGCGGACCTGGTTCTGGGTGAACGTGTCGTAGCGCAGGTCGTAACGGAACCCGGATCCCGAGGCTAGGCCTTGGGTCTCCCAGTCGGAGTTGAACGAGCAGCCGCAGGTGGAGCAGGCCGAAGCCGAGGCTCCGGAGAGCGCGACGAAAGCCGCGAAGAGGAAGGTTTTCTGTAGATTCATGGTGTTGGGTGTTTGGTTCCCGGTCGACGTCGGTGTGGCAAGTCCACGCCGACCGGAAGATGCGCGCCGATGGGCGCGACTTGATGGAAGGAGAGCCACGAGGCGGACCTTGTCCGCACCGACGCAGGCTCAGGCTCGCGGGGGCGGGACCGGGACTTCCTGGCTAAGTTTCACCGCCACTTCCCCGGAGGGACGTGAGAAGCGGAGGTCGCCGGAAAGTTCGGACGCGCCGATGAGCGTAAGTTCGGCCGTCGTCTCCGCCTTGGTTTTCACCTTAGACAGTTCATCCTTCTGGGCCGGAGATGGGTCTGATTTTTCGCGGCCTTCGCGGGCGGCCATGCAGAGGGGGCAGGGGGCGTCCTCCAGGGTCTTGGCGAAGGCGGAGGCGCCATCCATCGTCCTGGCGTTGGTGGCCGACATATTGACGTAGGCGGTCAGCTGAAGGAGGTCCCAGGAAAGTCCCGACGCAGAGAGCCAGGCAACCAAGGCCGCCCAGGCCAGGCACTTCTGCGCGTTTCCTTTCATGCGGGCATCCTTCTAATCCGTCCCGGCCTGACAAGTTTTTTGAAACCGTCGTCGTGGTTACTTGCTGATCGTCACCTTGGAGGAGGTCTCCGCTATCTTGTTCTCTCCGCCGGGGGTGACGATCTTCACGTTCTTGAGGTCGGCCTGCCTGACATTGAATAGTCCGAAGGGTAGGTCCGCCTTGATCGTCACATTCTCCATGACGAGATGGCCCACGGGCGCCTCCGGCAATCCCCAGACCAGGCCGGCGCGGCCGCCTGCGGCGACGGTCGCGGTGATGTTGCGGAACGTGATGTCTTCGTAGACCGGGGTCGTCTTGCCCAGCGGCATCGCGGGGTAGGTCGCGGCTACCTCGGGCGTGATCTTCGTCAGGTCCCGGTAGCGCTTGTCCTTCGCTCCGTAGGAGCCGTAGATGAGGATCGGCATGCTGACGTTGGTCATCTTGAGGTTCTCGTAGGTGATGTGCGTCAGGTGTCCCCCGCGGTCGCGGTCCGACTTGATGCGGATCCCGCATTCGGTGCCGTCGAAGACGCAGTCGCGGACGGTGAAGTTGGAGACGCCTCCGCCGGTATAGCTTCCGATGGAGACGCCGTGGCCGGTGCCGTAACGGCAATTGCGGATCAGCACGTTCGAGGTGTCCTTGCCGCAGGTATAGTTGTCGTCGCCGACGCTGATGTCGCAGTCGGCCACCAAGATGTTGCGGCCGCTGACGTCGCAGGCGTCGGTGTTGTGGCTGGGGTTGGCCGAATCCTTGGAGGAGGGCGCCCGGACGGTGACTTTCGAGACGGTGACTTCCTTGCCACGGATCGCGATGTGGAACATCGGGGAGTTACGCAGCGTCACGCCTTCGATCAGGATGCGTTCGCAGTCATGGAGCCCGATCATGCGCGGGCGTTTCTTCGACTTGTCCTTGGCGAAAGGCCACCAGTCGGAGCCTTGGCCTTCGATGGTCCCGGCGCCGGTTACGGCTAGGTCGGTCAGGCCCTTGGCTCCGATGAAGTCGGCCGGTTCCAGGTTGCCGCCAGGGTAGCGTGCCAGCGGGAGCATGGTCAGGGTCACGCCTTCGTCGACCTGGATGCGAAGGTGGCTGCAGAGCGTGAGCGGGCCGCAGAGGATGTTGCCCTTGGAGAGTTTGACGGTTCCTCCGCCTTGCGCGGCGGCCTTGTCGATGGCCTTCTGGACGGCCTTGGTGTCGTCCGTCGCGCCGTCGCCGACGAGACCGAAGTCCTTGACGTCGAAGATCGCGGAGGGGATGCGCGGGGTTTCCGGTTGGACGTCCTTGGCCTGGCCGAACGGCAGGCTTCCGAGGAGGGCGAGCGCGAGGAGGAGACGGTGCATCGTCGTGTTGGTGGGTGAAATCAGCTGCGGAAGCGCATGATGCGGCGGTATTCAGCCGGGGTCATGTTTTCCGTGCGACGGAAAGCCGCGAAGAAGGAATTAAGGTTGGGGTAGCCGCAACGATGGGCGATCGCCTCGATCTTCTCGGATGAGCCGGCGAGCAGGCGCTTGGCGGAATCGATGCGGACGGTCCGCAGGCGGTCGCCGGGGGTGCACCCGACGTGCTTCACGAAGGCCTGGCGCAAGCCGCGTTCGGACATGTGGGCGATGGCGGCGAGTTCTTTCACTCCGAGCGGGCCGGCGAAGGCGTCCGTGATATGATGCAAGGCCCGGATCACGCCTTCATGGCCGGTCGCCAGCAGGTCGCTGCTCATGCGCGTGATCACGCCGGCGGGCTGGATGCGCACCGGTTCTGGCGGGCGAGCTTCGCCCCGCATCAGGCGATCGAGCAGTTCGGCGCCGCGGTAGCCTTGTTCTTCGAGGTTGGTATCAACGCCCGAGACGTATTTCTTGATGGCGCCGACCGAAAGCAGGTAGTCGTCGATGCCGACGATCGCGACCTGGGTCGGGACATGCAGTCCGGCTTGCTCGCAGAGCTCGCGCAACTCGACCGCCAAGGTGCCGTTCGCGGCGAAGACGGCCAAGGGCTTGGGCGACTCCTTCAGGCGGGTCATGATCCATGTGCGACGCCGCTGCCATTCGTCGTGGTCGGAGCCGCGCCTGCCGGTCGCCTGCCAGCGGAGCTTCTCGCAGGCCAGGCCTCGTCGTCGGAGGGCTTCGGCGAAGGCTTCGCCGCGTTCGACCTGCGACCAGTTCTCGGTGTCGCTGAAGAAGGCGAAACGCGTCATCCCGCGTTCGATGAAATGTTCGGCGACGATTTCACCGGTCTTCGCGTGATCCTGGACCACGTGGGCGAAAGGCATGTCACGTCGACGAAGGGAGAAGTCGACCGTCGGCTTGTCCGCCTTGCGTACGAAGTCGGCCAAATCGTCGCCCGCGCCCAGCCAGGCCAGGATGCCGTCGCCTTCCCATCCCCAAGGGATCACCTTCTCGTGGATGATGCTTTGGGAAGAAAGGTGCCAGCGGTGTTCGGAGGCATAGGTCGCGATGCCCTGAAGCAGGCGGTGGTCATACCAACCCAGCGCAAGCAGGACGTTCCGTGGCCTTTTTATGCTCATCGGGAAGGGGTGCCTGACGACGGACGGAGGGCAGGCCGGGATGAAACGGCATCAACCTGTCCTTGGCTCGAAGGGTTAATATTCAAGGTGCCGTTGTTTCGATTAACCCCATTTTAAAGGGGATGTATGAATGATGCTGCCGACCATGTGACAGCAGGCAATCGCCGATAACTGCAGTTAATATCTGAAAATCGGCATAGATGCCGATGCAGTCGGAAGGCGGACGTTGGCTCGAGCGGTCTCAGGCGTCCTTGCGGGCGTCGAGGTCCATCCAGCGGGCCAAGGCCTCGGAATGCTCGGCTTCGGCGGCGTGGAGACGCTTCTGAAGTCCGGCTGCCTTGGCGCCACCGTCCTTATAGATCTCGGGGTCGCCGAGCTGTACGGTGAGCTGGGCCTGTTCGGCTTCGAGCTGCTCGATCTTGCCGGGCAAGGTCTCGAGTTCCTTGCGTTCCTTGTTGTTCAACTTGGCTCCGGCAGGGGCGGCGCCGGTTTTGGCCTGGGCGGCCGGCTTGGGCGCGTTGCCGATCGCGGCGGTGCGTTTGGCCACGGCAATGCGGGCGAGTTCGTTGCGCCAGTCGGTGTAGCCGCCGGCGTGTTCGGTGACGACGCCGTCGCCTTCGAAGACGAGCGTACTCGTGACGACATTATCCAGGAAGGCGCGGTCGTGGGAGACAATGATCAGCGTGCCTTCGTAATCGACGAGGATGTCCTCGAGCACGTCGAGGGTCTCGGCGTCGAGGTCGTTGGTCGGTTCGTCGAGGACCAGCACGTTGGCCGGCTTGGTGAAGAGGCGAGCGAGCAGGAGGCGATTGCGTTCGCCGCCGGAGAGCACCTTGGCCTTGGAGCGAGCCCGGGAAGGGTCGAAGAGGAAGTCCTGCAGGTAGCTGATGACGTGGCGCGAGCGTCCTTGCACCAGGACCGTGTCGCCGTCACCGGCGAGGTTCTCGGCGACGGTCTTGTTGTCGTCGATCTGGTCGCGCATCTGATCGAAGTAGACCACTTCCATCTTCGTGCCGAACTTCAGGTTGCCGGACGTCGGTGCCAGCTGGCCGAGGAGCATCTTCACCAAGGTGGTCTTGCCGGCGCCGTTCGGGCCGATGAGGCCGACCTTGTCGCCGCGGTTGAGGACGAGGCTGAAGTCGCGGATCAGCGGCGTGCCGCCCGGGTAGGCGAAGGCGATGTTCTCCGCTTCGACGACACGGACGCCGGAACGTTCGGCTTCGCTGATCTCCATCTTCGCGGAGCCGGTGGCGGTCCGCATCGCGCCGCGCTGGGCGCGCATCTTGACCAGCGCTTCCATGCGGGCGTTGGACTTCGTGCGGCGGGCGCCCGGGCTGCGGCGTGACCAGGCTTCTTCCTGGCCGAGCTTCTTGTCGAAGGCGGCGCGTTGGCGTTCTTCGGCGACGAAGAGTTCTTCCTTGCGGACGAGATAGGTGTCGTAGTCGCAGGACCAGCTGGCCAGCTTGCCGCGGTCGAGCTCGATGATGCGGTTCGCCATGCGGCGCAGGAAGGCACGGTCGTGCGTCACGAAGAGCAGGGGGATTTTCTGTTCCAGCAGGAACTCCTCCATCCACAGGATCGAATCGAGGTCCATGTGATTGGTCGGCTCGTCGAGGATGAGTAGTCCGGGCTTGGCGGCCAAGGCTTTCGCGAGGAGGCAGCGGCGCTTGAGTCCGCCGGAGAGGGCGTCGAAAGCGCGGTCTTCGGGGAGTCCGAGCCGGGCGATCAGGTCGTCGACGCGCAGGTCTTTTTCCCAGTCTTCGGAATGATCGTCGTCACGAAGTCCGGAGGTCACGATGTCGCGGACGTTGCTGGGAAGGCTCTCGGGGATCTCCTGGGTCAGTCGGGCGATGCAGACGCCGTCGGGGATCGTGACCGTGCCGGTGTCGGGAGCGGATTCGCCGGCGGCGATGCGCATGAGCGTGGTTTTTCCGGCGCCATTGCGACCGAGCAGACAGACGCGCTCGCCTTCCTCGATCTGGAGGTTTAGGTGGTCCAGGACGGGAGGGCCGCCGAAGCTGACATAGACGTCGAGGAGACTGAGTAGGGCCATTGCCCGGAGATGTGAGGAAGGGGAAGGGCGGAGGCGAGTAAAATGGCCTACGGGACCTATTCGTGTCGTTATCTGGCTAGAAGGAACACTTGTCGGTCGGGAGGGTCGTAGTCTAGACCTAGGACACCCCCGCAAAGGCCTGCCCTAGGTCCTTCATTCTTTATACTCCCATGCGCTCCCTTCTGTTGCTCTCTCTTCTTGCCGTCACGGCTTTGGCCGACGGTCCGAAGGACAATATCCCGACGGCGGTCCGGCCCATCCCTCCGACCGACAAGGCGGTAGCCCTGCCCGAGGCCGATAAGGTCGCGCTGACCAAGGAACTTGCGGAGCTGCGCGCCGCGATCGACGCCGCGGCCAAGGCGCAGGCGAAGAACCCTCGTCTCGAGGAATTCCTGCCGGACCTGGAAATCTACCACAAGGCGGTCGACTGGGCCGGCAAGTACAACGAGTATTTCAACAAGAGCGAATTCAAGGTCGCCCATGACCTCATCGCCGAAGGCAAATCCCGCGCGGCTTCTTTCCTGAAGGGCGAGACTCCGTGGACGCGTCAGACCGGACTCGTCGTACGCGGTTACCGTTCGAAGATCGATGGCTCCGTCCAACCTTACGGCATGGTCATCCCGGATAACTACTCCGGCTCGCCGTCTCGCCTCGATTTCTGGTGCCACGGTCGCGGTGAGACGCTCAGCGAACTCGCCTTCCTCAAGGATCGCCGCGCCAACGTCGGCCAGATCCCTGCGACCAACCGTCTGGTGCTCCATCTCTACGGCCGCTACTGCTGCGCCAACAAGTTCGCCGGCGAGGTCGACCTCTGGGAGGCCTACGCCCATGCCCGCAAGAGCTACAACATCGACGACGACCGTCTTTTCATCCGCGGCTTCTCGATGGGCGGCGCCGCGGTCTGGCAGTTCGGCGCGCATTACACCGACCGCTGGTGCGCGATCAGTCCGGGCGCCGGCTTCTCCGAGACCCCGGAGTTCCTGAAGGTCTTCCAGTCCGAGGAAGTTAACCGCATCCCTTCCTGGCAGAAGACGCTCTGGTCTTGGTATAACGCGACCGACGTCGCCGCCAATTTCACCAATGCTCCGACCATCGCTTACAGCGGCGAGATCGACGGGCAGAAGCAGGCGGCCGACATCATGGCCCGCTACCTCGCCAAGGAGAATATCGAGCTGACGCACATCATCGGCCCGAAGACCGCCCATAAGTTCCATCCCGACGCCTTCGCCGAAGTCGAACGCCGCCTCGACATCATCGCCGCCGCCGGCCGCAACCGCATGCCGAAGGAAGTCAGCTTCGTGACGTACTTCCTCCGCTATAATCGCATGCACTGGGTGCAGGTCGACCGTCTCGAGAACCATTGGCAGGCCGCCCGGGTCGACGCCAAGGTCGTCGATGACCGCAACGTCGTGGTCACGACGAAGAACGTCACGGCATTGACCCTCGACATGCCTGCCGGCTTCGCACCGCAGTCCGTGCGCGAGAAGACCCTGGTGAAGATCGACGGTCAGGACGTCGATGCCGTCCGGGCTACCTCCGAGCGTTCCTGGACCGCCAAGTTCGCCCGCGTGAACGGCAAGTGGTCCCTTTCGGCCGGTCCGGATGAGTCCATCCTGTCCAAGAAGCACGGACTCTCCGGCCCCGTCGACGACGCCTTCATGGATGCCTTTACCTTCGTCGCGCCCACCGGCCAGCCGCTCAACGCCAAGGTCGGCGGCTGGGTGAAGTCCGAGATGGATCGCGCCGTCTTCGAATGGCGTCGCCAGTTCCGCGGCGTCGCTCCGGTGAAGACCGATGCGCAGGTCAAGGACGAGGACATCGCCAAGGGCAACCTGATCCTCTGGGGCGACCCCTCCAGCAACGCCGTGCTCGCCAAGATCGTCGCCAAGCTTCCTATCACCTGGACGGCCGAAAAGCTGATCGTTAACGGTAAGACCTACGCGGCCGGCGACCATGCGCCGATCCTCATCTATCCTAACCCGCTCAACCCCCAGAAGTACGTCGTGATCAACAGCGGCTTCACCTATCGCGAATACGACTATCTCAACAACGCCCGCCAGATCGCGAAGCTGCCGGATTGGGCCGTCGTCGACCTGAACACCGCGCCCGACACCCAGAATCCGGGCAAGGTCGAGGAGGCCGGCTTCTTCGACGAAGGCTGGCAGTTCCGCGCTACCAAGTAATTATCACTCCACCACTCCATGGCCATCATCTCCGAAAAAGACCTGCAGCCCATCTACGACGTCATTGTCGTCGGTTCCGGCGCGGGCGGCGGTCAGTCCGCCTACACGCTCACCATGAACGGCGTGAAGGTCCTCATGCTCGAGGCCGGACGTAATTACGACCCGGTCACCGAGACCCCGATGTTCCAGATTCCGAGCCAGATGCCCTTGCGCGGCATGAGCACGCGGCAGAAGCCTTTCGGCTTCGCCGACGCGACGGTCGATGGCGGCTGGGAAGTTCCGAACGAGCCTTACACCCAGGCCTCCGAGGATCCGAAGACGCATTTCAAGTGGTGGCGCCCGCGCATGCTGGGCGGTCGTACCAACCACTGGGGCCGCATCTCGCTCCGCAACGGCCCTTACGACTTCAAGCCGTACTCCCGGGACGGCCTCGGCTTCGACTGGCCGATCAGCTACGAAGATGTCGCCCCTTATTACGACAAGGTCGAGATGCTCGTCGGCGTCTACGGTTCCAACGAAGGCCTCGAGAACACGCCGGACTCGCCGAACGGCACGTTACTGCCTGCGCCGAAAGCCCGCGCCGGCGAACTCTTCGTCAAGAAGCACATCGCCAAGCACGGACTGCCCGTGATCCCGATCCATCGCGCCGTGCTTTCGACGCGACAGGACCACGTCAACTTCCCGCTGCGCCTCCATCCGGGCAATCCTAAGGCGCAGAAGATCCTCGCCAAGGCCATGCAGGAGCGAGCGGCCTGCTTCTGGGCCACGGACTGCGGTCGCGGCTGCGCGATCAAGGCCAACTACCAGTCGACCACCGTCCACCTGCCGCCGGCGCTCGCGACCGGTAATCTCGACATCCTTTGCAACGCCCATGCCCGCGAGGTCACGCTCGGAGCCGACGGCAAGGCCAACGGCGTGATCTACATCGACAAGGCCACCGGCCAGGAACGCGCCGTGAAAGCCCGCGCGGTCATCCTCGCCGCCAGCTCGGGCGAGACCGCCCGTATCATGCTGAACTCGAAGTCCAACCGCTTCCCGAACGGCATCGCCAACGGCTCCGGCCTCGTCGGCAAGTACATCATGGACACCGTCGGCGGCCGCCTCGGCGGCAGCGTCCCGGCTTTCGAGAATCTTCCCGTCCACAACGAAGAAGGCGCCGGCAATCACGTCTACATCCCCTGGTGGTTGTATAAGGACGCCAGCAAGCTCGGCTTCGCCCGTGGCTATCACATCGAGTTCGGCACCGGCCGGCGCATGCCCGGCATGGGGACCGGTGGCGCGAGCCCTGGTTATGGAAAGAGCTATAAGGAGGAAGTCCGCCAGAAGTATGGCGCCGGCATCGGTTTCTCGGGACGCGGCGAGATGATCCCGAACAAGGATTCCTTCTGCGAGATCGACCCGACGACCAAGGACAAGTGGGGCATCCCCGTCCTGCGCTTCCACTGGAAGTGGTCGGACCACGAGCTCAAACAGGCCCAGCACATGGAGCAGACCTTCCACATGATCATCGAGACCATCGGCGGCAAGCCGAGCAAGATGAGCAAGACCAAGGAGGAGGCCATCGAAGCCCCCGGCTCGATCATCCACGAAGTCGGCGGCGCGCTCATGGGCGAAGACAAGGCCAAGTCCGTCACCAACCGCTGGAACCAGTGCTGGGAGGTGCCGAACCTTCTGCTGAACGACGGCTCCGCCTTCTGCAGCAACGCCGACAAGAATCCCACGCTGACGATCATGGCCCTCGCCTGGCGCGCCAGCGACCATCTCATCGAGGAGATGCGCAAGGGTAACCTCTGATGCTTACGAACATGGAACACACTCCTGCCGAAACCACGAACCGCATCGACCGTCGCGCCGCCCTCAAGTGGATGGGCGCCGTCGTCGCGGCCGCCGCGGTCACCGACAAACTGCTCGGCGCTCCCAAGGAGCCGGGCGCCAAGGCGATCGAGGGCGCGGGCAAGCTCATCGGCACCGACCCGGTGCTGAACAAGACCTACGCCGCCGGGGAGCTCTGGCCGCTCACCCTGACGCCCGCCCAGCGCGTCGCGGCCATCGCGCTGATCGACCTCATCCTGCCTCCTGACAATCCTGCGACCGACAAGCTGGCCTCCCAGCTCGGCGTCCAGGACTTCATCGACGAGTGGATCAGCGCCCCGTACGAGAACTGCGCCGCCGACAAGCCCGTCATCGTTTCCGGCCTCGACTGGATCGACGCCGAAGCCGGCCGTCGTTTCCAGAAGAAGTTCACGGAGCTCGACGAAGCCCAGAAGTGCCGGATCGCCGACGACATCTGCGGCAAGACCCCGGTGAAGAAGGAGTTCAAGGCGCAACAGCAGTTCTTTGGCCGCTTCCGCTCCCTCGCCGCCGGCGGTTACTACACGACGCCGCAGGGGATGAAGGACGTCGGCTACGTGGGCAACGTCCCGTCGGTCGATTTCGCCGGTCCCACGCCCGAGGCGTTAAAGCATCTCGGATTGGCCTGAAGTCGAGGAATCGAGGGCTGGTGGTCACGAGGACCGGAGGTTGAAAAGCCTTCGGTCTTTTTTGTGTCTGAAGAATGCGTCGGGTAGGGGTTGAGCGCCCTCGCTCAACCGCGGCTGACCGAGGGCCGTCAGCCCTACCTTTGCATTTAAACTCTTGGAACAATCGTCCTGGTGGATTGCCTAACAAAGACCCCCCATGAAGCGTTTCGTCTCTGTCCTTTGCCTGTTCGCCGGAGTTGTCGGACTCTTCGCCGCGCCGGCACCGCTGTTCGACGGCAAGACGCTCGCCGGCTGGGAAGGCGACCCCAAGGTCTGGCGTGTCGAGAACGGCGAAATCGTGGGCGGCTCTCTGCAGGGCAATCCCCGCAACGAATTCCTGACCACCAAGCGCAGCTTCTACAACTTCCGCCTGACGCTGGAGTATAAGCTCATCGGCACCGAAGGCTTCGTGAACGCCGGCGTCCAGTTCCGCAGCCTACGTGCGACCAATCCGCCCAACGAGATGATCGGGTATCAGGCTGACATCGGGGCCGGGCATACCGGTTCGCTTTACGACGAGTCCCGACGCAAGAAGTTCCTCGCCCGCGCCGGCACGGGCGTCGGGGCCTATGGCGTCAAGGCTGACACCGAAATCGCCGAACTGGAGAAGAAGGGAGAATGGAACAGGTACGAAGTCCGCGCCGAAGGCCCGCGCATCACCATCTTCCTCAACGGCAAGGCGACCTTGGATTACACCGAGACGGACCCGTCCATCGACGATGCCTACGGCCTCATCGGCCTCCAGATCCACGGTAACAACAAGGCCGAGGTCCATTACAGGAACATCGTCCTCGACCCGCTCAACGACCTGCCCGTCACGACCAAGGAGGCGGTGCTCAGCCGTTTCGGAGAAGTGAAGTCGGCCTGGGTGCCGCCGGTTCCTTTCCAAGAAGGGAAGTTCGACCTTAATCAGGACGAAGTCGTCGTCTTCATCGGTCAGGAAAACTTCGTACGTGAGGCTAAATCCGGCGAGATCGAGTCGCGCATCGCCGCCGCGTTCGCCGCGAAGAACCCCGTCTTCCGTTCCATGGCATGGGAAGCGGATACCGTCCACGAACAGTGGCGTGACCTGAACTTCGGGCCTTGGAAAGGGCAGCTCGAGTCCGCCGGCGCGACCACGCTGATCCTGCAGTTCGGCCAGGCCGAGGCCTTGGAAGGTCAGGCTGGCTTGGCCAAGTTCAAGGCCGACTACCATCGCCTGCTCGATGATCTCTCCCGTCATACTCCCCGCATCGTCCTGCTTTCCCCGGCCGGCTTCATGCCGTCCCGTCGTCCGCCGGACCTGACGACCGCCGCCCGTCGCAAGGATCTGGCTGACTACGCCGCCGCCGTCGCCGAGATCGCCAAGCTACGTGGGTTGCCGTATGTCAATCTGACGGATGTCACGCAGGGCGAGGTGTCCACCGACGGCCTGCATCTTTCGGCCAAAGGACTCGAGACGGTCGGGCAGGAGACGGCGTTCGCTCTCGGCTTGCCGGACAACATGGAGCTGTCGGCCAGACTTCGTCCGGCCATCGTAGAGAAGAACCGCCTCTGGGCGGATTGCTGGCGTCCGGCCAACTGGTCTTTCGTGTATGGCGACCGCATTTCGCAGAACTACGGCAAGGGCTTCGGCCCGGCGCCGTCGTTGAAGGAGAACTTCGAGGCGTATAAGCCGCTGGTGTCATCCTGGGACAGGCATATCCAGGCTTTGGCCCGCGGCGAGAAGTCAGTCCCGCCGGCGCCTCAGGCCGGGCCGGTCGTCAGCACGGAGAAGGTGATGACCGCCGCCGAGGAGCAGGCTACCTTCAAGGTCGCCGAAGGCTTCGAGGTCAATCTGTTCGCCGACGAACTGCTCGGATTGGCCAAGCCCACCCAGATGGCTTGGGATGCTAAGGGGCGCCTATACGTCTGCTGCTCCCCGACCTATCCCCAGGCGGTTCCGGGCGTGAAGCCGCGCGACTACATCCTCCGCCTTGAAGATACCGACGGCGACGGCAAGGCCGACAAGGCCGTGCGTTTCGCCGAAGGCCTGACGATGGTGCAAGGCGTCGAACCTCTGACCGACGAAGCCGGCAACACTTCCATCCTCGTCTGCGATTTCGATCGCCTCATCAAGCTGACCGACACCGACGGCGACGGCAAAGCCGATAAGGCGGAGGTCCTCATGTCCGGTTTCGGGGTCGGCGATACGCACCAGCTGGTCAATTCGATCTGCCATGGCCCCGACGGCACGCTGTGGATGAGCCAAGGTCTCCACGCGATCACCCGGGTCGAGACGCCTCGCGGCATCGTCAGCCTGCCTAAGTCGGGCCTGATGCGTTACGATCTCAAGAACCAGCGGCTCCAGTCGTTCTTCCAGTATGGCAAGGCCGGCCACAACTGCTGGGGCGTCGCCTTCGACGATTATTTCCAGCCGTTCCATAAGAGTGGCGACCGCGTCGCCGGTTACTACAGCCTGCCTGGCTTGGGCGCGATCGAGACGCCCGACGAATATGCCGGCACGCATTCGCTTTTCGATTCCCCGCTGAAGTCGAATTCGGTCGAGATCATCGGCACCAAAGGCATGCCGGCAGAGCTCCAGGGAGCGGCCTTGATCGGTGGGTATTACGGTAACACCCTCGACCTGCATCGCTTCGTCGACGACGGTGCCGGCTTCAAGACCGAGCGGATCAGCAGCCCCATCGTCTCCAGCAGCAAGGCTTTTCGTCCCGTCGACGTCTCGGTCGGCCCGGATGGCGCCCTCTATGCCTGCGACTGGTTCAACGCCGTCATCGGGCATTATCAGGCGAGCTATGCCGACCCTCGTCGCGACCGTTCGCACGGGCGCATCTGGCGCATCACCGCCAAAGGCTTGCCGGCCGTGAAGCAGCCGGACCTGATCGCGATGACCGAAGGCGAGTTGTTCGCCCAGCTGGGTTCGCCCGAGCGTTGGACGCGTTATCAGGCGCGTCGTCTTTTGTTCTATCGTCCGACGGACAAGGTGGTCGCCGCGGCCGATGCGTTCCTTGCGAAGGATCGTCCCGAGGCTCAGTTCCTCGAAGCCATGGGCGTGCTTCAGTCGCATGGTGCGGTTCGTCCGGTGTTGCTCGACCGACTCCAGTCCTCGGACGATTTCCGGATCCGCGCCTATGCCGCCCGCGTCGTCGGCGAATGGTCGAGCCAACTGCCAGATCCCCAGTCGCGCCTGGCCAAGGCGGTCGCCGATGCGCAGCCACGTGTTCGTCTCGAGGCCGTCGTCGCCCTCAGCCATGTCGGCGGACAGGCCTCGCTGCGGACCGCCTTGGCGGCAGCGGACCAGCCGACGGATAAGTTCCTTGATTACGCCTTACGTCAGACCGTGCGTCATCTTTTGCCGACCGCCGGAAAACTCTCGGCCGAACTGCCTGCGACTCAGGCGGCTTATCTCAAGAAGGTCGCCAGCAGCGGCCCGGTCGTGATCTCGTCCGGCCAGGCCATCTACGAGGCGCTCTGCCTGAATTGCCATCAAGCCTCGGCGCAGGGACTGACCGGTGTCTATCCGCCTTTGGCGAAGAGCGAGTGGGTCGCTGGCGACGCCCAGACCCTGATTCGTATCACCATGCAGGGTCTGGCCGGCCCGACCAATGTCCAAGGCAAGGATTACGGCCTGGTGCCCATGCCTCCTATGGGCTTGGACGATCAGCAGCTCGCCGATGTCCTGACCTATGTCCGTGGCGCCTTTGGCAACAAGGCCGCGCCGGTGAAGGTCGAGGACGTCAAGGCTGTCCGGGCGTCGACCCAAGGTCGCACCGCCCCGTGGACGGCGGCGGAGTTGGGGAAGTAAGTGAGGCGTAGGGCACGAACGTAGTCGTGCCCCTACCTCCCGGCCACCATGCGGCGGCCGGTACAACGTTCGCCGAATGGTGAACGTAGGTAGGGGCGGGGCTACGCCACGCCCAATCTGGAGTTTTCCCATATCTGACTGAGGTTTTACCTTTCTTGTCGGATGCGTCATCTAGCTCTTCCTGTTGCTAATGACATATAAGGAGCGAAAAGATCTGCCGCACGACAGGCCGACATGGGTTTCGGCTGCCGACCCGATATTTCTGACATTATGCGGGAGACCTCGCGGGGTTAATCAATTTGCTGATGGCAATCGATGGAGCGCTATCCTCGCAGCCTCTGCCGAGATAGAATCCTTAGCACGATGGCGTCCGCTTTTGATTTTAGCGATGCCAGACCACATTCATCTCATCGTGTTGATGCCTAGGATGCATGGCATCGACTCCGTCATGAAAGATTTTAAACGAAGCGTCTCCTTGAAGCAGCACATCGATTGGCAGCGTGATGGGTTCGACCATAGATTACGAAACCGCGCTCAATTGCGGGCGAAATGGAACTATGTGCTCATGAATCCAGTGCGAGCTGGATTATGCAAGACGATCGTAGAGTGGCCATATTTCTATACGCCGGGAAGGGCACGAACGTAGTCGTGCCCCTACCTTTCGCCACCATGCGGCGGCGAGTGATTCACGACTTCTCTTTTCTCGTCAGTGACTGAACCCAGGCCACTCCGGCGAGCGTGATGGCGCCGCCGAAGACGGTCATACCGGAAGGATGCTCGCCGAGGAGCAGCCAGCCGAAGAGGACCGAGAAGAGGGGGATAGCATACACGGCGCTCATCACCGTGGTGATCGGCAGGGTGACCAGCACCCATGACCAGATCGTGTAGCAGAGCGCCGCGGGCACGACCCCGAGAAAGACCAGGTGTACCCAGCCCATCGCCGACAGGCGCGAAACCGCCCCGGGAAGGTCATGGGAGAAAGGCAGGAGCCCCAGAGTCCCCAGCCAGATGGCCCAGGTGGTCACGTCGACCGCGGCGTAACGACGGGTCAGGGATTTGCTGATAAGGGTCTGGATGGCCGCGCAGAGGGCGGCGGCGAGGATCAGGAGCGAGCCCAGGTTGAAGGTAAGGCCCGACTCGGAGCCGGCGGCGGTGAAGACGACTCCGGTCATGGACAGTCCGATGCCGAGCCACGCGAGCAGGCCGACTTTTTCGCGTCCGCTCAGCACGCCGATCAGGATGACGAGCACCGGGATGCAGGAGATCAGCATCGAGCCGGTGCCGGCGTTCACGGTCCGTTCGCCGTAGTTGATGCCGAGATTATAAAGACAGAATCCGAAGAGACCAAGCGAGGCGACCTTGGGCCAGTCGGCCCGGTCGGGCAGGGGGCGTCCACGAAGCAGCCAGATGGCAGCATCACCGAGGAGGCGATCAGGTAGCGAAGGGCGCCGAGCTGTCCGGATCCGACTTCGGGCAGCACGGCGCGGACGTTGACCCAAGACATGCCCCAGGCGACGACATTGAAGAACATCGCCGCATAGGCCCATCTGCGGATCGAGGGGGTGACGCTCACGAACGGCAGCCAATGAGCTCGATCAGCTTATAAGCGCAGGCTTGGGCGAACTCCTTGTCGTTGATCGCCATGTCAAATTCCTGGACAGGTACCTTCGCGTTCGCCTTGAGCGCCGAAAAGAGGGCTTCGTCGGCTTCGGCATCATGGAAGGGCTGGCCGTCGGCGCTGATGACCGAGATCGCCTTCTTCGGGATCATGATGGCCGTGCCCGCGGCGTAGGCGTTGGCTTTCTGCGCGACGATCTCGCCGAGACCGCGGCACTCGTCGGCCGTCGTGCGCATCAGCGTGATCTGCGGATTGTGGATATAGAAATTACGTCCCGTGAATTTCTCCGGGACCGAGGCGCGTTCGCCGAAGTTCACCATGTCGAGGCAGCCCGGGGCCACGACCACGGGGATATTCGCCTTGGCGGCGGCGTCCATGCGTTCCGGTCCGGCGTTCAGGTTGCCGCCCACGAGTTCGTCGGCCCATTCGGTCGTGGTGATGTCAAGGACGCCCGAGACGATACCGCTCTCGATGACCGATTCCATGATGCGGCCGCCGGTACCCGTGGCCGCGAAGACCAGGACTTCGTAGCCCGCCCCCTCCAGCACCTTCTTGGCTTCCGTGACGCAGGTCGTCGTGTTGCCGAACTGACTGGCGACGATGAGGGGCTTGGCGGCACCGACTTCCGGTTCGGCCGAGACCATGCCGCAGATCGCGCCGGCGGCACGGGTGAAGATGACGCGAGAGAGGCGATTGAGGCCGGCGACGTCGGCGATGCTCGGCATCATCGTGATGTCCTTGGTGCCGAGATAAGGGGCGACATTCCCGGCCGCCAACGTCGAGACCATCAGTTTAGGGAAGCCGAGGGGCAGGGCCCGCATCGCGGCCGTACCGATGGCGG
>Ga0214206_1000177_pt1 | contig 17550 bp, 17 predicted proteins | sample TroBogEpilimnion_26_FD_153044 | JGI IMG/M metagenome (GOLD analysis project Ga0214206, IMG submission 153044) | Freshwater microbial communities from Trout Bog Lake, WI - 07JUL2009 epilimnion | ecosystem: Environmental > Aquatic > Freshwater > Lake > Epilimnion/Euphotic zone | place: Trout Bog...
CGCAAACTGAGTATTTTTGGGTGCAATTTAAAGTTTTTGGTTTGATGCCTATCACTTTTATATTTGCTATTTTTCAAATATCTTTAATAAAAAAATATAGAATTGAAGAATGAAATTACAACTCATAAAAAATAATAATCTTAATAAAGAGAATTTTTTTAATAAGAAAGAACTTCAAGAAATATTAAATATTTATGGGTCAATGGTTAGCTCTGGGGAGTGGAAAGATTATGGAATTTATATGAGTAAAAATATTGTAAGTTTTGAAATTTACAGAAAAGCCACTGAAAATCCTCTTTTTGAAATAATAAAAAATTTAAATTATAAACAAAATAATAAATATCAGCTTAAAGACTCAAGTGGCGTAATCATCAAAACCTCAGATGCATTAAGTTCAATAATAAAAGTTATCTCTAAAAAAAAGACATCTAAATATTTAAATTTAGTTAAATAGCAAACTTGAAGAAAAAATATAATCTTCCAAGAAAAATTTGTCTAAGATGCAATAAAGAATTTTTTTGGAGAAAAAAGTGGAAAAAAGATTGGAATTTTGTAAAGTATTGTTCTAAAAAATGCTCTGGAAATTTATAGCCCCAATTGCTTGGGGCTACAAGAAATTAAATTATCAGTCTCTTCTATCTCCAAAAATTCTAAGCATCATAATAAATAAATTAATAAAATCTAAATAAAGAGTTAATGCTCCCATAATAGATTTCTTAGTTACTAAATCGTAATCTCCGCCAGTAAAATACATATCTTTAATTTTTTGAGTGTCATAAGCTGTTAGACCTATAAAAATTAAAACTCCTAAATAAGAAATTACAAAGTAAAGACCTGGAGATTTAAGAAAAATATTTACAATCGAAGCAATCATTATTCCGATTAATCCCATTATTAAAAATGATCCAAACTTAGTTAAATCAGTTTTAGTTGTATAACCATATATGCTCATTGCTCCAAAAGTTCCTGAAGTTATGAAAAATACTCGCGCAATACTTGCTCCTGTATACTGAATAAATATTGAAGAAAGAGAGGCTCCCATTAAAGCTGCAAACACCCAAAACATAGTTTGCGCTCTTGCTGTACTCATTCCAGAAATACCAAAGCTCATGTACATAATTACTCCCAAAGGAGCCAGTGCAATAACCCACATTAATGCAGAGTTATAAATTGCATTACCTAATGCAGTTAAACCAACAATTGATCCGGCTTCATTTGTTACTACAGAATATTTAAACAATAATAATGACACAAAACCTGTAACCAAAATTCCAGTAGCCATGTAATTGTACACTTTTAACATGTAGGATCTAAGTCCCTGATCTACAGAGCCGGAATCTACCCTTGCTGTTGATCTTGCTTGGCCAAATTGATTTTTTAAGTCCATAGTATTTTCCTTATATGTTTGTTTGGTTAATACATAATCCTAAACTATGTTAATTTCAAGGACTCAAAAGTTGCCTTATTTTAATAATATATTAAACCACCTTCATGAAATTTAATAAAATATTTAATACCGATCTAAACGTTAGCGCTATTTGTCTTGGAACTATGACTTGGGGTGATCAAAACTCTGAAAAAGACGGGTTTGAACAAATGGATTATGCGCTTTCACAAGGGATTAATTTTTTTGATACTGCTGAAGTTTATTCTGTGCCTCCTAAAAGAGAAACGTGCGGTAATACTAATAGAATTATTGGAAATTGGTTTCAAAAAACAAAAAATAGAAATAAAATTATTTTAGCAGATAAAGTTGTTGGTCGATCAATGTGGGATTGGTTTAGACCAGACGAAAAAGAAACTCGTCTAAGTAAAAAACAAATCAATTATGCAATTGATAATAGTCTTAAAAACTTAAAAACAGATTATGTTGATATATATCAATTACACTGGCCTGATAGACCTATTAATGTTTTTAGTGGACTTGAATATGAACATACAGAAACAAGTAATGTAATTCCTATTCTTGAAACTATGGAGGCAATGAATGATTTAATAAAGGCAGGAAAAATAAAACATTATGGTTTGTCCAATGAAACACCCTGGGGTATGAGCCAATATATTAAACTTGCAGAAAAATATAATCTTAAAAAACCAGTCACCATTCAAAACGCATATAGTCTTTTAAATAGAAGTTATGAGGTTAGCTTATCTGAAATGTCTATTAGAGAAAAAATAGGTTTGCTTGCTTATTCTCCGCTTGGGGGTGGTTGCCTTACAGGAAAATATTTAAATGGTCAAAAACCTAAAGGAAGCAGAGCTGACTTCTGGCCTTTTGAAAGATTCAACAGATACAGAACATTAAATACTGACCCAGCAGTTAAAGCTTATTGTGATATAGCAAAAAAACATGGTTTAAATATAGCTCAAATGGCATTGAGTTTCTGTACTATCCAAAAATTTATTACTTCAACTATAATTGGCGCGACTTCTATGGAACAGCTTAAAACTAATATTGCAAGTATCGATTTAAAATTGGAGAATGATGTAATTAAAGAAATTAACCATACACAACTTATATATTCAAATCCTTGTCCTTAAGAATTTTTTTACTTTCTGCAATTATAATTTCAAGCTTAAATGCGAAATCATTTGCGCAAACTAAAACTGATGGACAATTTAAAAATTGGTCTGCTCAAAATTCAAATATTAATAACCAGTTAGTTTGTTTTGCTGTCTCAAGGCCTGTTTCGAGTGATCCTAAAAAAATTAACAGAGCTGAATCTAGAATATTTGTCAGTTTTAGATCAACTGACAACCTTCAAAATGAAGTGAGCATTACTAGTGGATATACTTATAAACCTGGTAGCAAAGTTATTTTAACAATTGATAAAAATCAATTTCAATTTGAAGTAGACGACAACTATGCGTGGTTAACAAAATATGATCAGGAGGCTTCACTTGTTGAGATCATGCAAAAAAGTTCTCAACTAAATGTGATGGCAACTTCATCTAAAGGAACAAAAACAATCGATACTTTTTCTTTAAGTGGCTTTGCTGATGCTTATAAAGCTGCAAAAAAAAAATGCAACTTTAATCAAAATGAAAAAAGTTAAAAAAATTGTTTTGGCATATTCAGGAGGTCTAGATACTTCTGTTATCTTGCGTTGGTTACAAGAAAACTACCAAGCGGAAGTTATTGCTTACACCGCGGATCTTGGACAAGAAATTGATAGAAAAAAAATAATTCGTAATGCAAAAAATTTGGGGGTCAAAAATATAGTTATTGAAGATTTAAAAGATATTTTTGTGAAAGATTATATTTTTCCAATGATTAGGGGCAACGCATTATATGAAGGGATTTATTTACTTGGCACTTCAATTGCAAGACCATTAATTGCAAAACGGCAAATACAAATTGCAAAAAAATTTAAAGCTGATGCGGTTTCACATGGATCAACAGGAAAAGGAAATGATCAAGTTCGTTTTGAACTTGCTTATTATTATTTTAATCCAAAAATTAAAATTATTGCACCTTGGAGAGACTGGGATTTTGTATCTAGAAGCGATTTAATAAAATATGCTAATAAAAATAATATTCCAGTTCCAAGTGACAAAAAAGGTGCTCCTCCATTTTCAGTTGATGACAATCTATTTCACACATCTACAGAGGGCAAAATATTGGAAGATCCTTCAAAACAAGCTCCTGAGTTTATTTTCCAAAGAACAATTTCTCCTGAAAAAGCACCTAATAAGCCAAGCTACATTACTATTGGATTTAAAAATGGAGACCCAATAACTATTAACAATAAAAAATATTCTCCTAGCAAATTACTAACTTTATTAAATAACATTGGTGGGAAAAATGGCGTTGGTAGAGTTGATCTTGTTGAAAATAGATTTATTGGGATTAAATCAAGAGGCGTATATGAAACTCCAGGTGGAACAATTCTTTTATTTGCACATCGCGCAATAGAGTCTTTAACTTTAGATAAAAAAACAGCCCATGACAAAGATGCAGTTATGTCAAGATTTGCTGAACTTATTTACAATGGATTTTGGTTCTCTAAAGAAAGATTAAAATTACAAAAAATTATAGACCGAAAAAAATCAAGGGTTGAAGGTCAAATCAAACTCAAAATTTACAAAGGAAACGTAAGTATAGTTTCTAGAACTTCAAAGAAAAGTATTTATTCAATGAAAAATGTTTCATTTGAAGAAAATAAAAGTTTTAATAAAAGAAGAGTTGAGTCTTTTATTAAAAAAAACACTCAACTTCTAAGAAAATAATTAATTATTCTTGAAAGCTTTTAAAGTATTACTTAGCAAACAGGCAATCGTTACGGGACCAACCCCACCCGGAACAGGAGTTATAGCTTTTGCTTTTTTAACTACAGATTTAAAATCAACATCGCCAACAATTTTATAACCATTTTTTTGATTTATTCTATTAATGCCAACATCAATTACGATTGATCCTTTTTTTACCCAATTACCTTTAACAAAATTAGGCTTACCAACAGCCGCAAAAACAATATCAGCTTTTTTGCACAATTCTTTTAAATTTCTTGTCTTTGAATGACTAATAGTAACTGTGCAATTTTCCTTAAGTAACAATTGAGCCATTGGCTTTCCATTAAGATTGGATCTTCCAATGATTAAAGCATTTAATCCGGTTAAATCTTTTTTAATACTTTTAATCATTAAATAACAACCAAGTGGAGTACAGGGAACGAGGGAGTCTTTACCAGATGATAAATTTCCAACATTAATAGGATGAAATCCATCAACATCTTTGTTTGGATTTATTTCTTCTACAATTTTACTTCCATTAATATGTTGTGGCAAAGGAAGCTGTACAAGAATGCCGTGTACTTTCTTATCATTATTTAAATTATGAATTATAGAAATTAATTTTTTTTCAGTAATAGAATTTTTAAATCTCAAAACTTTTGAATTTATTCCAACCTCTTGTGCTGAAATTTCTTTATTACGAACATAAATTTCACTTGGTGTATTATTCCCAATTAAAATAACTGTTAATCCTGGAACTATTTTTTTTTTAATTTTAAGAAATTTTATCTCACGCTTAATGTTATTTTTAAGATTTTGTGCAAATTTTTTTCCATTTATGATCACGTAAATTCCTTTTTAATTTAAAGATAATTCTTCAGCCCCTATAGAAAAAATTTTAATTTTTTTCCATTTTATTTTTTTTAAAGTATTTGCGACATTAATGCTAATACAATTCAAATTACAATTAACTAAATCATCTTGTATTTTATTATTTAAAATAATTTTTAATAAATGGCCGGCTGCTCTTTTTGAATAAATAAAAATAACATCTATTAATTTTTCCTTTAAATCAGCGATTAATTTGGGATCTATCTGTGTATTTAGCTCTGTCGTGTAATTAATAAAAGCCTTTATAAATATACCTTCTTTTTTAAAATCACCTTCCAAATCATTAGATATGTATTCACCGCGAACATAAATAAATTTATCTTTGCTCTTATCGACTGATTTAAAAATATATTTTTTTAATTGGTCATAATTATTTCCTGTTATTTGAATATTCAAAAATCCAAACTTTTTTGCAACTGCAGCCGTTTGTTCTCCAACGCAAAAACAATTTAGATGTTCAATATTTTCTCTACTTTCCAAATTATAAATTGCATTAGCGCTGGTAAATATAACTGAATTAAAATCTTTAAAATCTATTTTATTTTGTAAGAGTGGCTTTATATTAAGTATAGGAAAAATAATTACTTCATGACCTTTTGCTAAAAGTTGCTTAATTAAATTTTCAGAACTATTCTGACTTTTTGTGAATAGTATACGCAAGTTTTGTCTCCGATATAATAAAATTATCTCCAGCTTTTGATAAAATTTCTTCTGCTACATCCATTCCTATTTCTTTAGCTTTTTCTAAAATACCTGTCTTATGCGCTCTAAAAGATTTTGTTCCATCTAAAGATAAAAGCTCAGCTTGTAAGAATATTTCTCCATCATTAGTGATTACTGCGTTAGAACCAACTGGTGTATCACACGCACCGTTTAACACTCCTAGTAAAGATCTTTCAGCTGTTGCTATTATTGAGGTATCTCTATCATTAACAACATTTAATATTTCCCGCACTTGATGATCATCCGTTCTGCATTGTCCAGCTACTATTCCCTGTCCTGCTGAAGGAATAATTATATCTTTATCAAAATACTGTTTGATCTCCGTATGAAAGCCAAGTCGTTTTAAACCGGAGGCTGCAAGCACTATAGAATCAACAATACCTTCCTTTAATTTATTTATTCTAGTGTCGATATTGCCTCTTAAGGGAACAATTTTTAAATCTCTTCTTAATCTTTTTAACTGCGCAAATCTTCTAACAGAAGAGGTACCAACGGTTGAGCCACTTTTCAAAGAGTCAAAAGAGTTTGAAACTGGAGATAAAAATGCATCACGCTCATCTGTTCTTTTTAAAAAACAAGCTAATGTCAATTTGTCAGTAGAAAAAGTTGGTATATCTTTTAAAGAATGAACTGCAATATCAATTGATTTATCTAATAAACTCTCTTCTAACTCTTTCGTAAATAATCCTTTACCTCCTAACATTCCCAAATTTTCTGTTTTAAACTTATCTCCAGAGGTTTTAATTATTTTAATAACCAATTGATCAATTTCAATGTTTGGATAAGCAAGCAACAATTCATCTCTGAAATGTTCTGTTTGAGCTAAAGACAATCTACTTCCTCTTGTCCCTATAATAATTTTTCTATTTTTTAACATTTAGCTGATTTAATAGCATTTTGTTGTATATAATCGCTACTTTTTAGTGATCAATTAATACGCTTCTTAATATGAATAAAAGTTTAACGTTTCTTGGCATTGAGACAAGTTGCGACGAGACTGCAGCAGCCGTCGTTCAAAAAGATTCCCAAGGAAATGTTAAAATTTTATCTAATATTGTCTCTAGTCAAATTGACGAACACTTGAAATTTGGAGGTGTTGTTCCTGAAAATGCAGCTCGTGCCCATGCAGAAAAAATAGATATTATTATCAAGAAAGCATTACATAAAAGTAAATTATCTTTTAAAGATTTAGATGGAGTTGCTGCGACTGCAGGTCCAGGATTACTCGTATGTTTAATGATAGGTTTAAGCGCCGGAAAAAGTATTGCTGCAATTTTAAAAAAACCTTTTCTTGCAATTAATCATCTCGAAGGACATGCATTAACAGCTAGAATATTTAATAAAATAAGTTTTCCTTATCTTCTTCTTTTAATATCTGGTGGACATACACAATTTTTAATCGTTGAAGGTGTTGGTAAATATAAAAGAATCGGAACTACAATTGATGACGCATTGGGTGAAACTTTTGACAAAACTGCAAAAATGCTCGGTATAGAATTTCCAGGCGGTCCAAAAATTGAAAAATTTGCGAAATTAGGAGACGAAAATTTTTTTAATTTACCCAAACCTATTATTCATCATCCTGGATGCAATCTATCTTTTGCAGGATTAAAAACTGCAATACTTCAAATTACTCGCACAATTAAAAATCAAAAACAAAAAAATGATTTAGCAGCTTCTTTTCAAAAAACAATAAATGAAATTTTGTATCTTAAATGTAAAAATGCAATGAAACAATTTACTAATCAATATAAAAATAAAAATAAGATTTTTGTTATTTCAGGAGGCGTAGCTTCAAATAAAAGTATAAGAAAAAATTTAGACGATTTAAGCATTGAAATGAATTTTAAAAATTTTTTTCCTCCTATAGAATTTTGTAGCGATAATGGAACAATGATTGCATGGGCAGGAATAGAAAGATTTGAAAAAGGAATTAAAGATAAATTAGACGTTATAGCAAAACCTCGTTGGCCACTTGATCCTAGTGCTGCTTTTTTAAAAGGCGCTGGTGTTAAATATTAATAATTTTTAAAACTTGATTTATCTTATTAAATTTGGCTTTGTTTGTTCTAAAAAATATTTTTTATGAACTATTGGCTAGTAAAATCAGAACCATCCACCTGGTCATTTGATGATCAAAAAAAAGCTGGAATAAAAGGTACTGTTTGGGATGGCGTTAGAAACTATCAAGCTGCAAATTATTTAAAACAAATGAAGATTGGAGATCTTGCTTTTTTTTATCATTCAGGGGAGGAGAGAGAAATTGTTGGTATAGTTAAAATTATAAAAGAAGCATTTTTAGATCCAAAAGATAAAGAAAATAAATTTGTGGCAGTAAAAGTAACTTATGCAAAAGACATGGGTAAGCCAGTTTCTTTATCAGACATCAAAAAACATGAGGAAATTTGCGATATACCTCTTGTTAGACAAAGCAGGCTGTCGGTAATGCCTATAAATTTAAAAAGCTGGAAAATAATAAATAAGATGGGTAGAATTTAAAAAAATAGGGGGATCTGTGGACGACAAACTATTCAAAGTACCTGCTAATTGGGCGAAAAGTGCTTACGTCAATAAAGAATCTTACGAAAAAATTTATCAAGAATCAATTTTAAATAATGAAAAATTTTGGGAAAAAGAAGGAAAAAGAATTCATTGGTTTAAACCATACACCAAAGTTAAAGATGTAACTTATAGTAAGAAAAAAGTTTCCATTAAATGGTTTTATGACGGAACAACAAATGTCTCTTATAATTGTATAGACCGTCATCTTCCTAAAAAATCAAAGGATACGGCAATTATTTTTGAAGGGGATGATCCAAATGTTTCAAAAAAAATTAATTATCAAGAATTAAGCGACGAAGTTTGTAAATTAGCAAATGGATTAAAAAAAATTGGAGTAAAAAAAGGAGATATAGTTACAATCTATATGCCAATGATTTCTGAGGCGGTTTATGCAATGTTAGCATGCACAAGAATTGGTGCAGTCCACTCTGTAATTTTTGGTGGATTTTCTCCAGATTCTATTTCAAACAGAATATTAAATTGTAAATCAGAATATATAATCACAGCTGACGAAGGTTTGCGTGGTCAAAAAATTATTCCGTTAAAAAAAAATGTAGATGCGGCATTGAAACAATGTCCGGACGTTAAACACTCAATTGTTTTAAAAAAAACAGGTAATAAAATTGATTGGAATGAAAAACGAGATATTTGGTATCACGATTTAATCAAAGATTGTTCTACTGTTTGTAAACCGGAAGAAATGAATGCTGAAGATCCACTTTTTATTCTTTACACTTCTGGATCAACAGGAAAACCAAAAGGAGTACTTCACACAACTGGTGGATATTTGGTTTATGCATCAATGACGCACCAGTATATTTTTGATTACAAAGATGGTGACGTTTATTGGTGCACTGCTGACATTGGTTGGATTACAGGTCACAGTTATGTTGTTTATGGTCCGCTTTCAAACGGAGCAACTACTGTAGTTTTTGAAGGTGTTCCCAATTACCCTGATTCTGGAAGATTCTGGCAAGTATGCGATAAACATAAAGTAAATATTTTTTATACAGCACCAACAGCAATTCGAGCGCTGATGCGCGAAGGTGATGCAATTGTAAAGAAATCAAGTAGAAAATCTATTAAACTTTTAGGAACGGTTGGAGAGCCAATCAATCCTGAAGCTTGGTTGTGGTATCATAAAGTTGTGGGTGACTCTCGTTGTCCAATTGTTGATACGTGGTGGCAAACTGAAACAGGTGCTTGTTTAATTTCACCTCTTCCTGGAGCAACAGATTTAAAACCAGGATCAGCTTCAAAACCTTTCTTTGGAATTATGCCTGAAGTACTAGATGAAAAAGGCAATGTCTTGCAAGGAGAATGTGAAGGTAGATTGTGTATGAAAGATTCTTGGCCAGGTCAAATGCGAACAGTTTATGGAGATCATCAAAGATTTATCGATACTTATTTTTCACAACATGATGGAAAATATTTTACAGGTGATGGATGTAGACGTGATGCAGATGGTTATTATTGGATCACGGGCAGATTAGATGACATTATCATTGTGTCCGGTCATAACTTAGGAACAGCTGAAATTGAAAGTGCGCTGGTTGCACATCACAAAGTTGCTGAAGCAGCAGTTGTTGGATATCCACATGAAATTAAAGGTCAAGGTCTTTACTGCTACGTAACCTTAAAAGCTGGAGAAAATGGATCTGAAACTTTAACTCAAGAGTTAAAACAATTAGTTAGAAAAATTATAGGGCCTTTAGCTACACCAGATTTAATTCATTATACGCCTGGTTTGCCAAAAACAAGATCTGGAAAAATTATGAGAAGAATTCTAAGAAAAGTTGCAGAAAATCAATTTGAAAATCTTGGAGATACTTCAACGCTTGCTGACCCAAGTGTTGTACAAAGTTTAATTGATAATAGATTAAATAAGTAAATTAAAAATCGTACGTAATTCCTTTTTTTTCCCAGTCACCATAACGTGTTGGCTCTGGTCCTGTTGGTCCATTAATTTCTTTTGATCTCTTTTGATTGTTCTTTTTTTTTCTAATCTCTGCTTCTTTAAGAGCCCGTTCAGCTAAACTTTTAAAATTATTATTTTTAGTCATTTAAAAATTATCAACTTTAGATTGATATAATAACATGTCTTTTTGTTTTTCTTAGTAAAATCAACTGTTTTTAGGGCAGAATTTGCTTTTACTAAATCTATTAAGTGAGCTATTTTTATAGCACTATAAATTAACTAAGGGGGTTAAATGAGTTCAAGAGGTTTTACCCATGAAGAACGAGTTGTTGTAATTGGTTCTTCTTTGGGAACTGTGTTTGAATGGTATGATTTTTATTTATACGGTTCACTTGCAGCAATCATTGCAAAACAATTTTTTACTGGCGTAGATGCAAATACAGCTTTTATTTTTGCTTTATTAGCATTTGCTGCTGGATTTATCGTTCGTCCATTTGGAGCGTTATTCTTTGGACGCTTCGGAGACATGGTCGGAAGAAAACATACATTTCTTGTGACGATTGTCATTATGGGTCTATCAACATTTTTAGTTGGTTGTCTTCCTTCGTATGCACAGATTGGGGTTTTAGCTCCAGTTGCTCTTATATCTCTTCGTATTTTACAAGGCTTAGCGCTTGGTGGAGAATACGGTGGTGCAGCAACTTATGTAGCTGAACATGCTCCAATTAATAGAAGAGGATACTTTACATCTTGGATCCAAACGACTGCAACATTGGGTTTATTCTTGTCACTATTAGTTATTCTTGGAACAAGAACTTATCTTGGTGAAGCTGCATTCGCTGATTGGGGATGGAGAGTTCCTTTCTTATTGTCTGCAATCTTACTTGGAATTTCTGTCTACATTCGTTTAGCAATGAGCGAATCTCCTATTTTTGCACGATTAAAAAAACAAGGCAAAGAATCTAAATCTCCTTTGTCTGAATCTTTTGGTCAGTGGAAAAATTTAAAATTAGTAATTTTAGCATTATTAGGATTAACAGCTGGTCAAGCAGTTGTCTGGTATACTGGACAATTCTATGCACTGTTCTTTTTAACTCAAACGTTAAAAATTGATGGCGCAACAGCAAATATCTTAATTGCAATTTCACTATTAATTGGAACTCCATTCTTTATCGTGTTTGGTTCATTGTCAGATAAAATTGGCAGAAAAAAAATAATTATGGCAGGATGTATCATTGCTGCTTTAACTTATTTTCCAATTTTTAAAGCAATAACGCATTATGGAAATCCTAAATTAGAAGCTGCAATTGCATCTTCTCCAGTTGCGGTAACTGCTAATCCTGCTGAATGTCAGTTTCAATTCAACCCAACAGGAACTAAAAAGTTTACTGCACCTTGCGACGTTGCAAAGGCACAGCTTGCTAAATCATCAGTTAACTATGAAAACATCGTAGCTAAACCAGGTGAAAAAGTTTCTGTTAAAGTTGGAACTAAAACTTTCAGTCCTGAGGATCCAGCATTTGCAGATAAATTAGGTGCTGCACTTACTGAAGCTGGCTACCCTTCAAAAGCTGAACCAACAGAAATGAATAAGCCTGTGTTAGTAGGTTTGCTAACTATTTTAGTAATCTATGTAACTATGGTTTATGGACCGATTGCAGCACTTTTAGTTGAGATGTTTCCAACTAGAATTCGTTACACATCGATGTCTTTACCATACCACATTGGTAACGGCTGGTTTGGTGGTTTCTTACCAACTACAGCGTTCGCGTTAGTGGCACTGCACGGTAATATTTATTACGGTCTGTGGTATCCAATAGTAGTTGCGATCGGAACTGCGGTTATTGGTATTCTTTTCATTTCTGAAAAGTCAAACGTAGATTTAGAAAAATAATTTTTTCTTAAAATTAAAGGCCCTAAACTTAAATGTTTAGGGCCTTTTTTTATTTAAAAAAAACATTTCAAATTCTAAAAATTCATTTAATTGTGTTGTGTGACACAAAATATAAAAATATCCCCATCTATCCTTTCTGCAGACTTTAGTAATTTAGGAGAAGAAATTAAAAGACTAGATAAAGCTGGGGCAGATTTAATTCATATAGATGTTATGGATGGACATTTTGTTCCAAATATTACTTTTGGTCCAGTTATCATAAAACAAATTAGAAAATATACAAAATTACCATTTGATGTTCATTTAATGATATCGCCCGTTGAAAAATATATTAAAGATTTTTCTGATGCAGGAGCAGATATTATAACAGTTCACCCAGAAGCAACCGATGATTTAAAAAAAACAGTAGATAAAATTAAATCATTTGGAAAAAAAGCTGGTGTTTCTTTAAATCCAAAAACTTCAATAACTGCTCTTTTAAACGTAATTGATAAAATAGATTTAATACTTATTATGAGTGTCAATCCAGGATTTGCAGGCCAAAGTTTTATTAGCGATGTATTGCCAAAAGTTAAAGAGCTTAGAAAAATAATTAACGATAAAAAACTTAATATTGATCTTGAAATAGACGGTGGCATAAATTTTGAAACTGGAGCACTTGCGTTAAAAGCTGGTGCTAATATTTTAGTTTCAGGAACAACATTATTTTCTGGTGGGTCTCTACAAGAGAATATTAATAAATTAAGAAATTGCGGATAAGTGGCAAACTTTCAAACATTTAATCTTTATCTTCTTTCTTTAAAAAGAAGATTTCAAGAAAATCGAAGACAATCAAAATTTAAAAAACCTAATTACAATATTTTATTAGGCGGTGTTCAACCTCATCGTATTTATGAGTGCTCTAATATCTACTTAATTCAAGATTTAATTAATTATGATCCTATTCTTATTAATACGATTAAAAAATTTACAACAAATTTATGGAAAATTGACAATTTAGAAGAAAATAAAATAAAAAAATTACACAATTTTTCTTGGCTACCTGCTTTACATGTAAAAAACGATAAAATATTAGCATGCGCTATTATTGATGAGTGGATTAATAATTTTGGAAATTATCACGAAAAACACTGGGCTTTTGACACCGTCAGTTTAAGATTAATATCTTGGATATCTAGCTATCCAATAGTTTTTAGAGAAAGCGATGTTATTTTCAGAAGTAAAGTTATCAATAGCATTATCAAACAAGCAAAACATTTATTTATAAATATCAGCTTTATAGATTCAGGAATTGATAAAATAAGATCTTTAGCAACTTTAATATTAATTGGTTGTTCGTTTGAACAATATGAAAATTATAGTGAATTTGGACTTAAAAATCTTGAATTAGAGCTAAATAATTTTCTTAGCAAAGATGGATTTGTAAAAAGCAAAAACCCCGAAGATTTATATTGGACTTTATATTTTCTAATTTTAATAAAAGAATGGCTAAAAGCTTCTCAGAAACAAACTCCAAATTTTGTTAACAATTATATTTTTTCTATGGGAGTTTGTTTTAAATTTTTACAATTTTCTAACGGTGAAATACCTATTTTTAATGGTGCGAATATAATTAATTCTGAAAAATTTTCTGAATTCTTAAAACTTAGAGATTATGAATTTGAAGACATGAAAGATATTTTCTGTGGGTTTGTAAAAATTAAATCAAAAAAAATTGAACTTTTTTTAGACGCAAATAATCCACCAACTCAAAATTATTGTAAAAATTATCAATCAGGAGCTTTATCTTTTGAACTTGCATCAAGTGATATTAAATTTATTTGTAATTCAGGCTCGGCCAAGAGTCATGGAGAACAACTTGCTTATCTTAGCTCAACAACTGCTGCTCAATCGACTGTAACTATTAATGACACTTCTTCTTGTGTCTTTCAAAAAAACTCTTTGATCAGAAAATATTTTAAAAATTCATTAATAGATGGACATGATATTTATAAAAAAGAAATCAGCCATGAAAAAGAATTTACAAAATGCATTGTTGCTCATAATGGATATGAAAAAAGATTTAAAACTTTACATGAAAGACAAATCACTCTTTTTAAAACTAAAAATTCTATTGAGGGAATTGACACTCTAAAATGCGCAGACCATAAGCAGCAAATTTTAAATTTTAGTGTTCGCTTTCATATACATCCAGATATTCGAATTACCAAAACTATGGGTAATGATATATTATTAAGTTCTGATAATGGAGATGGCTGGATCTTTAGAAGTCCTCAGATACCAACCAAAATTGAAAAAAATCTCTATTTTGGAAATTCTGATAACATTAGAGAGTCTTCTTTTATCTTGTTAGAAGGCAATATAGAAAACGCTGTAACAAATATTATTTGGTATCTAGAAAAAGCCAAATAAAAATCGTATACCAATCATTCCTCCATGCAACTTATTAAGATTAAAAAAGCCTTAATTTCTGTATCTGACAAAACAAATTTAGAAAATATTTTAATGTGTTTAAAAGATCACAAAGTAGAGGTTATTAGCACTGGCGGTAGTTACAAATTTATAAAAGACTTAGGCTTTAAATGTACTGAAATTTCTGAATATACAAAATTTCCTGAAATTTTAGATGGCAGATTAAAAACATTACATCCTAAAATTCACGGCGGATTACTGGCTAAAATTAATGATGAAAATCATCTAAAGCAAATTAAAAAAGCAAATATAAACAGCATTAATCTTCTTATTGTAAATCTGTATCCATTTGAAAAAAAATTATTAGAAAAAGCTAACTTTGAAACGCTAATAGAAAATATCGATATAGGTGGCCCTGCAATGCTCAGATCTGCTGCGAAAAATTTTAAATTTACAACCGTTATTTCTCAACCTAATCAATATGAAAATTTAATAAAAGAAATAAGAAGTCAAAAGGGTTCAACCTCTTTAAATTATAGAAAAAAAGTTGCAACTGATGCTTTTTTAGAAACTGCTTACTATGACTCAGTTATTTCTAATTGGTTAAATTCACAACAAAATAATAAATTTCCAAAAAAAATAACTATAGCCGGTCAATTACAATCACAATTAAGATATGGGGAAAATCCACATCAACAAGCATCTTTATATAAAATTAATTATAAAAAAGATCTACTAACTAATTTGAATCAAATTCAAGGAAAAGAACTTAGTTATAATAATTACTTAGATATGTATGCGGCAGTATCAATCTCTAAAAATCTCAATACTAACAAAAATTCTTGCGTCATAGTGAAACACAACAATCCATGTGGATGCGCTATATCTGATAATTCTTTGAAAGCTTACAAACTTGCAAACAATTCAGATCCCATAAGTGCCTTTGGCGGCGTGATTAGTTTTAATAATGAGGTGGATGAAAAACTTGCAGACGAAATATGCAAAACATTTTATGAAATAATTATCGCTAAAAAATTTACTAAAAAAAGTTTAGAAATATTTAAAAATAAAAAAAACTTAAGACTAATATCTTTATCAAATAATCAAGAAGATAAATTGTCTTATAATTTTTTAGGTGATAATTTTCTCGTGCAAGACAAAGATTTAATTAATCTTAATAAAAATAAATTACGAATTGTAACTAAAAGAAAGCCGTCTGCTAAAGAACTTAAAGATTTAATATTTGCTTTTAATGTATGTAAATTTGTTAAATCCAACGCAATTGTTATTACTAAAAACGAGCAAACCCTTGGAATTGGAGCAGGACAAACAAATAGGCTATCCTCAAGTCAAATAGCATGCACAAATGCCCTAAAATTCTTCTCTAAAGAGGTTAATGGTAGTGTTGCAGCCTCTGATGCCTTCTTTCCCTTTGCTGACGGTCTAGATGAGTTAATAAAGATTGGGGTAAAAGCTATTATTCAACCTGGCGGTTCTATAAAAGACAAAGAAGTTATTGCTGCAGCAAATAAAGCTAATATCGCAATGGTATTTTCAAATATTAGAAATTTTAGACACTAATTTCATCAATCTTAGCAGCTAAAACAAAATCACTTTCTGAGAGTCCTTTTATAGCATGTGTGAAAATAATAATTTCAACATAACCCCAGCCAAATTTAATATCTGGATGATGATTTTCACTTTCTGCAATAGTTGAAACTTTATTTACAAAATCTAAACTTTGTTGAAAGTTTTTAAATTTATATTTTTTTAATAAATAATAACTTTTATTTTCATTAATATGTACATACCAACTATTTAGATATGTTAAATATTCATCAATCTGATTTTTTGTAAAAGCAGGTGTATCTCCGCGGCAAGGTACGCATTGTTTTTTTGCTAAGTTCATAAATTTAGAAGTTAAATGGATGAAAACTTAAATCAATTAAATAATTTTCAACTAAAAGTCTGATAATATCATCATAAATAATTTTATCTTGTTCAGTAAATTCATCAAGAATTGAATTGATAGTATTTTTTCCTTGCAACATTTTTATACATTTTTCCTCCGTATTAAGGGGGATATTAATAGAAATAAATTGATTACCTGCAAATTTTAAATCTAGCTTACCTTTAAATACATTATATTTTATTTCTAAATTCTGTCCGCAATAAAAATTTTTATAATTTGATAAATTATATATAATTGAATTTTTTTTATTAATTACTTTAGTGCATATAATACTTACTTTCCTGTCATCCCAATTAAGAATTTGCCCTAATTCTAGTTGATCTTCAATATTAAGACTCCTTAAATTATCAATAACATCTTTATTGCCAATTTTAGCATCTCCATAAAAAAATTTTGTTAATGCAAACTTGTAGCCATGATTTAAATTTTTAATAACAAAGCCATTCTCATCTAGTAATTTTATTAGTTCTTTAATCGAATAAAATTTCTCACTCTTGTGTAAACAAAAATCAACTATTGCAGCCCCGCCTTGCTTCATATCAAATGAATTGTCAGCTTGAATTTTTGCCGGATGACTTGGATTAAGTTTTGTAAATAATTGTTTAGCAAAATCTATTGCATATTGATCATGACCAAGATTTAGATGATTAAAAATTTTTTTAACTTTATTTATAGCATGGTTAATCTTATCGCCATAAACCATTAAAGCAATAACGCCATTGTCTTTTAGAATTTCATTAAAATAAATCAACGCACTCGCCGGGTCTTCTAAATGATGAATTACCCCGAAACTAACAATGTAATCAAATTTTTCATTAAATTTTTCTTTTCTAAAGTCATTGCATATAAGTTTTAAATTTGTAAGTTTATATTTATCAATGAGCTCTTTTTGATGCTCAATACTTTTCTCAGATAAATCAATTCCTATAAAATCATGATTAGGAT
>Ga0214206_1000178_pt1 | contig 17471 bp, 23 predicted proteins | sample TroBogEpilimnion_26_FD_153044 | JGI IMG/M metagenome (GOLD analysis project Ga0214206, IMG submission 153044) | Freshwater microbial communities from Trout Bog Lake, WI - 07JUL2009 epilimnion | ecosystem: Environmental > Aquatic > Freshwater > Lake > Epilimnion/Euphotic zone | place: Trout Bog...
CCCGCGGCATCAGCATCAGCATACTCTAAAAATTATAAAAATTTGACGAATGCAATACTAAATGGTTTGAAAGCAAAAGTCAAGATGGCAACAGCAGCCGGAGCAACTGGAACAAAGTACAACATAAGACTTGTAAACTCAATATTAAGTGGTTTGAGGTCAAAGTCTAAAGTGTCGGTTGGACCACCGGGGGTATCAACGCCAGCTGGAGCAGTCGGAGCAGCTGGAACAAAGTACAACATAAGACTTGTAAACTCGATATTAGCTGGGTTAAAGCCAAGTGCTAAACAATACTCTGAAACTGTAAAACACTTGGAAAGTAAGCTCTCTACAACAAAAACAAAAGAAACAAGTTCAGACATTATAGCTCTGTCAATAATTTCAGGTTTGGTATATAAACCAGTACTGTCTCGGTTAGCACAGGCTCCGGTGGCTAACAAAAATTACAGGCATGTAGGTGTTCTTAAATGGCTTGGAAAAGACAAAGCATATGTATACGAAAAGGGAGGAAAACTGTACTTGTATCACAAAGACAGGGGATTTATTCCGGGAATCAACAAATGGAAAATAACGAAAGTGTCAGAAGGTGTATACACTCTTGAATGGGATGGTACTATTAAAGTTACTACACCGGAATCAGCTACATCCGCAGCCGTACTTGCAGCTCAGAGTCCAAGGATTATGTCATCCTTGAAAATAGCACAAAATGTTGCAAGAGATTTTATAGAAGGGTTTAAAATGGCGGCAAAAGGAAAGCAACAAACAGCTGCTGTCCAAGAGGCAGAGCTAATAGCCCAATTAGATGCACTGAAAGAAGAAGCAAAAAGGAAAGGTGAAAATATAAATCAAAGACTTGCTAGTCTGAGTTTAGGAGAAGAAACTACAACTACAAACAACAATCTCGCGCGCAGAAGAAATAATTTAGCCAAGAAATTAGCCGCATTACAGGAGGCTGGCAAAGCGGCTAACCAAGCGGTTGCTCAAGAGGCTGCCCAACCGTCAAACAATAAGAAACCAGGGTTAGCTAATAGATTCAAGAGATTTTTGGGGTTCGGAGGAGCAACAAATGAAACCGTGAATCAAGAAATAGATCCTGAATTATTGGAAGAATACAAAAAAATGATACTAGAGGAATCTGATGATGAATATAACCATTTTATAGATGGAATTACCAATCTAGACGACGATGATGATTTTTATAGATTAATAAATCACTTTTTCACGGCATACAATAGTCTTAAACAGACTAATAAAAATAAAAGAACGTCAAAAGACCGCAGAGAGAGAGTTAGAAAAATAACAAAGGATAGAATAAATAGAATTGTGAATTACAGCGGAAATCGTCTAATAAAATCAGAATTTAGGTACGAACTTGTTGGAAATTACAAGAGAAAAGTAAGATTACTTCAAGCATACGCAAAAGTTCCTGACACTGTTGTTCAGGATGAAGCAAATAAACACTTGAAACGATTCAAAATATCTGCTAAAACAGTAGTAAAACGACCACTGCGGAACATGGGAGGACCATACTACGGAGAAAACAACTATTCTGGTGCAATTTCATCTGCAAATAGGAATTACAGAAGGTTGAGGAGTGTTATGAGAGCGCGTCGCGCGGGCGGAGGCGGGGAATCCCAAGCTAACATGTTGAAAAAAATCCAACTACAACAGGCTCTTGCCGGTGCCACTAAACAGGGACCTAACTCCGGCTACCCTAGCTCCGGCTACCCTAGCTCCGGCTACCCTAGCACCGGCTACCCTGGCTCTAACCAATATAGAAACAAAGTAGAACCTGAATACGAAGCTTTGAAAAAATTGACACTACCTCCACAAATGTCAACAACTCCACAAGCACCCGTGCAACCACAAGGCGTACCTACAAAGTTGTACGGAGTCAGTGCACAAAGTGAGGAGAAAATTAAGAAATACCTCACACCAACTGAGAAAAATGTCGTCCTTCGCGCAGGGAACCTAGCAGCAGTTGACCGTATTCTCAAGGCGGCCGGTGGAACATCCAAAGTCAGACAAGCCGCCGAAATCCTCAAACAGGTGCCAAAGAATGAAGCACTCAAACTCCGTCTCGTGTCTAAAAAGGCGGCGGCAGCCGTAGACATCTTCGGAGGTCCAAACAAAGCAAATGCAGCAATAAAGGTAAATCAGAAAATAACATCGGCGCGGAAAAAGAGAAAGTACAAAAAGACAAAAACCCCGGCACCCAAGAAAAAGGTTGCGGTGTCGCCTTTGAGGACAAAGGTTCTAAAGAATGTTATATCTCAAGTACCCAAGAATAAACTCATCCAAATTGCCGGAAAGAGCGTCCTTGGAATAAACGAAAAGGCAAAGACACCAAAGAAAGTTGTTGTAAACGATTTTACAAAATATGTACAACGCAAACCCAAGCCAAAGACCAAACCCAAGCCAAAAGCCAAATCCAAGGCGAAGCCCAAAACAAAAGCAAAGGCTGCCCCGAAAAAAAAGTAGCTGTGCACCGGCCTTAAAGACTCGGGGGCTGATAAAGACAAGGAACAACCATGGAGGAGACTCTGAACTACATTCGTGACCTGAAGGAGACTCGGCAGAACATATTGCTAAACGAGGGCGAACCGTCGTGGGTCAGGATGACCACAATTACGATAACATCAAAAATAGAGAATATGCAGTTTGAGATTCAGAAGTTTAAGGAGAATTTCCGGGCCATCGGGAAAGTTCGGATTCGCAACCGGAATTCAAAGTTTTCCGGGTTTGAGTGGACGATGAAGGAGACGAGCTTCTACAACCAGGTGACGGTGTCCTACAAGGACTGCTACTCGACAAAGAGTGTGAAGCTCTTCCCAAACGGCAGCATCCAAGCCGCCGGGTGCTCAAACCTGATGGACTGCAATCGGGTCATCGCGATGCTTTCAGAACTATTGCGGGTTGTACTCAAGATGGATGACAAACCGCAACTGGCCAAGCCAACCGTGCAGATGATAAACACCAACTTCTCGCTCAACTCGACAGTACACCTCAAGAAAATCATAGACAAGTTCAGCAAGGACAAGATGTTCCTCGTCACTTTCGACCCAGAAAAGTACAGCGCAGTCAAAATCAAGTTTGAGCCGGGAGAGAATATGAAGAAAGTCACATGCAGCATATTCAGCACCGGAAAGGTTATCGTCACCGGAGCCAGGACACTCCAAGAAATAGTGGGAGCCTACCGCATCATCAACACCATGATCTCTAAAAATGAGATGATTGAAAAGACCGAAAAAAAGGAGTCGTTTGATGTATTTATGGGGGTCAAGTTTGAGGACTGGTAATAATTTTCCTCTGTAATATAAATGTCTTATAGAATTGGCATGGCTGACGGTCGGTGCATCACAGAGGTTGACTCGAACCGTATTATGACCGACTACCTCAAGGAAAAGGCCGGTCTGGGCATATACGACAACAACAAGTTCCGTATGTACCTCCAGGAGAAGGGCCCAGAAGCCTTTTCTTTACCCATCTGCAACGCTGCGTGCAGAGTGTCCTGCGAAGGCAAGGTGTACTCACCCCTGGCAGAGAAGCAGTAACTAAAGAAAACAGACCCTAAATTATAAATGATAGTCATCGATGGTAACATAGGCTCGGGAAAGACAACCCAACTCGACCTACTCCAAAAAAAGGGATACAAAGTCAGACGGGAACCACTTGACCAATGGCCTCTCAAAGAGTTTTACGAAAATCCATCCAGATGGGCCTTCTTTTTTCACATGGTTCTCCTAAAAACCCAAAAACCCCCAAATTCACCAATAATTTACGAGAGATCGCTGTACAGCTCTCGATTTGTCTTCTGGTCAGTGCTCCACAAAAAGGGAATCGTCACTGACAAGGAAACAGAAGTATACGAATATTTCTTCAGAAAGTTTGCATGGAAACCCGCACTCTTTATTTACCTATCAAAAACACCTGAACTCGCATTCCAGCACATCCAGACCAGAGGCCAGGACGGCGACTCAGGGGTCACACTCGAATACCTCCAAGACCTAGACAAGGAGTACCAATTTCTTGTCAAAAATATGCCCTGCAAGGTGATCATAGTAAACGCAAACAGACCTGCCGACGAAATTCACAAGGAAATTTGTCAACATCTAGTAGATAATGAGCACTTGTTCAGAACTTACTTTAGCGGGGAAGAAATGCAAGAGTCCAGCCGTTCGAGACGGAAAATGCAATGCACACCTTTCCAACACATGTGCTGTGTGTCTTGAAGAAACGAAAAGAAACGATAAAAAATTAAAGTGTAAACATGTTTTCCATTTTAAATGCATAATTAAGTGGTACGAAGAGTCGATTGAGTGTCCAAATTGCCGTATGGAACAGGATGACGACCCACTCATCATATTCCGAAGAAATATAGAAGAAAACATGAGGGCGAGATATAGAGATGCAATACGGACTCTCGAGGGACAAATAAGAGAGTATGATGCAGAGTTGAGACGTGCGCGTAGATGACCCTAATTTCATATTATGTAGTATATAGTATGAGTCAAGACCGAAGGTGTGGGGCACTGACCCTTTCAGGGGGTACATGTAAACATACCGTACACGGGACAGAACACTGCTGGATACACAGCGGGCCCCAGTGTTCTGTTTGCTTCTCGACTCTTCACACTAGAAACACAAGAGTCCTCCCCTGTACCCACGAATTCCACACAAAGTGTGTGGACCGGTGGAAGAGGACCTGTGCACCAGGGGACCCAACCTGCCCAATGTGCAGAACACCCTTCGACCTACCAACTTACAGATGTAGACTCATGATCGAAAGAGTAATAGATTCAAACACTTACATAACTGATATTATGACTTCCAACCTAAACCCAGTCATGAATGGTCTTGGTCTCGACATCCGAAATCTAATCCAAAATTCACACGATGGACTCTTCACAGATATCCACTTTGATGTTGAACAAGACGAAAACCTAATCCAAATTCTGCAATATCTAGGTCTGCCACACCCCCCAGATGGATTTTAATGTGTTGTTATATTAATGGTGGCTGCAAAAAAGCCCAAGGCAAAGCCCAAGGCGAAACCCAAGACGGTGCGTAAAAACAACCTCGTTCAGAGCTTGAAGCGTCTTGGTGTCAAGTCTCGCGTGGGAAAGGCCCCTACAACCCGGCACCACGTGAACAATGTGGCTGTCACGAAGCGCCCGACAAACACAAGACGCATCCGGCCCCTCCCCCAGTCAGGGGCTGAACCCAAGTTTAGCTGGGAACCCTGGGGATCCTCCGGAAGAGTGCACGACAACTGCTACGACTACGCCTTTGGCAGCTTCTCAAACAAAAGGACAGCAAAGAGCGTCCCCGGAAACAGGTCAGGGGTGGGTGCAAACGGACTCAGCTTCACCACCTGCAAGGGCATCACACAGAGAATCCTAAGCGACAACCCAAAAGGGTCGGTCAAACTCATCAAACCAACTGCAAGGTGTCCGCCGGGCTTTTACAAGGTGATGTGCTTCGTCGCCCCACACAACGACTTTGGAAACTCAACCGGAGACTTTCACTTTCTCAAACAGGTGGGGAGTGTAAGATACAAGATTCGACCGAACGACACTGTCCACGGTATCGCCAAGTTTTTCCACGTCCACCCAGCTGTTGTACTCCGGGCAGCAAAGATATCAACCGTACCAATCACGGCAAACGACGGTGACATTGTAAACGAAAATAGCGAACTCGCAAACCTCGACAAACTAAATGTCAAATTTAGAAACACAATTCGGTTGATACCCGGGAGAATCATAGAGTTCCCAGTCAACTTGTGGGCACACAAACAGGGATGGGCAGGTGGCCCGCTTATGATTGACGCATCAGGAAGGACAATAGTCGACCCAAGAAAGGCAAACCTCAACTACCACCCAGGGTTCCACTATACCAAGTTTTGCTCTGCATGGGCCGTCCACAGAGGGATCGCCGAAACAGGAAGCAACGGAAATAGATAGTTTTTTTCTAAGCATCTATTACAATGAAGAATATCCTATATTCTCGCAACCGCCAGGAGCTGATCTATAACCTTATTATCTTTTTCATCTGGGTTGTTTTGCTTACACTTGTGATGAGATTCCTGTGGAACACAGTGCTCGTCAAGAAGATTAACATCCTCCGCCCAGTTGACACACTCACAGAGACCTTCCTCCTGTCTCTCGGTATCGCTATGTTTAGACTGTAGACAGTCTAAAATTCCCCGGGCTTTGTGAGCCCAGGTCCAAGCTCGGTGTAACCAGACATCACCTTCCCATTTACAACTAAAGTTGGGAATCCATCCACAAAGTCGGGACACTGAGTCTCGCGGCAATCTACAAAGGTATATGGAATACCTTGGTACTTCAAGTATGACTCCTGCTTGACGCACCATGGACAAGTCTTTGAACCGTACACAGTCACATCCCCCTTGTCGACTGGTGTCTGCAAGTAACCCGATACACCCGTGCAAGCCGCCCAAACCATCACCACCGAAAACAGAAACAAAAATATCAAATCACGCACTGAAGGAAACTTCATTTTATATACTTGACTATTTTATTCACCGTCTCCGGACGCCTGTCAAGTTCCTTTTGCTATTTGAATTGGTAATTGGAGCTGGTGTATTCTTCCGGGGTGTAGTACTGTTGCCCCCAACAATCCTCAAATTCCGATTCGAAAATGATTTTTTATTCAAATTCAACTTGAGCTTGGAGGAAGGTGTCGCAGTCGGTGTCAAGTTTCTAGAGTTTCTCGAAGTGGAAAACCATTTCGAAGACAAAATTGAATCAAGTGTAGGTAACCCCGGATACCTCATTCCATATTTCAATCTAGAATGTGAAGTGTACCTGTCATTCGACTCGCGGTACCCAGATGGAACCTTGTGATTCAAAAATAGTAATGTGTTCCTAAATTTGTCAGATGCCTTTTGTTTGTTGATTTCGCACCACTTTCTCAGCTCGTTTAGGAACATGTGCACATCGTATTGTGGCCCCGTCTTGACACCTATTCCCCAATTCTTCTGGAAGTTTCCCTTGTTGACGAGTGGGTTTTTGGTCGAATTGCCAAGTGTGGAGAATCCAAAGTCGTTTAGGACGATGACAGGGAAGGGCTTCCCCGGCTTGACCAGTATATTGTCAAGATGAAGGTCGTTGTGCCGAAAATCGGGATAGACCCTCCGAATCTTACGAATAGTTGTGAGTGTTTGGAATATAAAGGACTTCATGAGACTGTCGTTTATGCGGCGACGCCTGCTCTGCGCCAACTTGTCCAGGTACTCCGTCAAGGGACCATACGGGATGTACTCTGAAAACATGAGCGTCTGCAGAGAATAGTCCTTGTCGTCATTTATCACCGCCGATTTACTCCGTAAATTACTCGCACTCAGAAAGTTTCTGCACTCTATCAGTGGAGCTATGGACCGAGGAATATTCAGGGGCGCGACATTGTACAGTGCCTTTTGAACCTTGTATTCTATTCTAGAAATTTGACTATTTTTGGAAATGTTTTTGTCAGTGGGACACACCTTGATGACAAACTCAGACCCCTGTGGAACAGACTTGCTTGTAGATGCCAAAAACACAACACCCTGCTTGCCAGCATCAAGCTTCACAACACCCTTACGAATAATAGTCTTCCTCAAAGGAACGAGGTCCAGACTATCAGACTTGTTATTCGTGTTTAGCCGGCGGAAACCAACAGTACCATTCACAGCAACCCGGTGATACAACTTGTTCCCAATTCTACAATTAAATTTAATTGTTGGTGTAGATCTCATAGATGGGGTTTTTATTCTGTTTCCGATGGCGATGTTTGCAGTTGTCGTGAAAATAGGGACGCGACGCACGGGTGTTTTATAGTGTTTCTTGAGCCAATTCTTTGCAGCAGTCTTAGTATTTACATTTTTTGGAATATTGATCATCTGTCTAGACCCATTCTTTCTCCTTCTATAGACATACTTTCGTTTGGGTGTTTTGCGAAACTCAAAGTTCCCTTTTAGAACCCAATCCATATCATTACACAGTATATTTTTTTAATCCGAGTCCTCGTACTCCACCTCCTCCTCCTCTTCGCCATCTTCGGCCATCGGCACGGGCTCATCCGCTGGTGCCAGGAAGGCGCAGGGGGCGAGCTTGGTCGTCGGGGAAAACATCACTTGGTGCAGGCGGATGGACAGGCCGTAGCCCATGGTTGACTTCCAGATCTGGGTCAGCTCGACGATGCAGCTGACGCGCTGTCCCTTGTCCAGGCTCTCCAGGAGGACGGGCTCGCGGTCGGAGTTGTACGCCTCTGTGATAAACTTCTTGGACACCTTGTCAACCTGCGGGGTCATACGCAGGATAGGGGGGTATCCCTCCTTCTTGGACCCCTTGATGAAGGGCTTCCACGACTCGCCGGCCAGAATCAGCTCGCGCGTCAGTTTCTTGCCAGTCAGCTCGACCGAGTTGTTGATGATGGTCTCGATGGTGAAATTCTCGAGGTCCTGGAAAACCTTCAGAACAGCCTCGTTGTCCAGGCTCAGGGGCATATTCCAAGTGCCCGGTGCAATCTCGCTCTCCTTCAGACCGACAATCGCCTTAAGGGGAGGGAGCTGGAACATCAACCGGGAACGACCGGGGCCATTCAGGTAGATAGCCTTGCCGCCGTACTTGTTCGAAGTCACGCCAGAGCAAACAACATCGGAAACCTTCAGGTCAGTAATCATACGGAGAGCCATCTTCCTTCTGTACTGTACTAGGTGCCTTGGTCTCTAAGCCCTGATCGACCCAGACCACTTTTTTTCTAGGTGAAATGTATATGGCGAGTGCAGCAGCATATAACCCCAACATATCTAGTATAAGATCTTGGGTGTTGTCTTCACCTGTGCGTCGCCGTTCAGTTCCCGAAAAAACTCTAATTGCAGCCATCAGAAATTACAAAAATTTAAGCAATACAGACCCCAAAAAGGAAGAATACGCAAAGTATATAATAAAATTTATAAATACCTGGGGCAAGGGGGCAGCTCCACCTCCACCTCCAACTCCAACTCCACCCCCGGCAGCTCCTGCATCTAGTTCAACTTCAGCAGAGGCAAAAAATAATTCTAATTGGACAAATGGAAAGTACATGCTTGGCAACTTCAACGGCAAAGGAAAAACTACACATATTTATAAATTTGGTAACAAATATCTTGCCAAGGTTCCTGGAACTAATAGAAATTATGGAGAAGTTAAGAGAAGTGCAACTCCTGGGCTATGGGTAAGAACCAATACTGAATCTTTTTATACTGCAAATGGTAATTCTGGAAATCTTTTGAAGTTTACTCCTTACCCAAAGGGTGAACCTGTAGCCGGTCCACCAATACCTGGCCCCCCTGTTGTTCCAACTACTGCAATCACAAAAGTGAATGTAAATGGAACTATGCGCAACGCAGTTATGGTAAATAACCGTCGTTACGCTTCAACCGGTAATACAAATGTTGGAAACAGAAAAGCCAGATCTTATTATCAAATTGTTCAGAAAACAGGTGAACCTAATAAATATACATGGGGGAGTAACATGTCACGGTGGCAATTAAAAAATAATGGTTCGCTCATAAATCTAACAAAGATGAACAAGTTTTCAGCAATTAATAATTTTTGGAGAACAGAATATTTAAATAAGAAAGTGGTCGAACCAACTGGGGAGGAAATATTTCCACTTCCTAATAGTGTAGCTAGACTCTTTGTAAATAATAACAAATACAAAGGCCTTACAAAGAATAACAACAAAAATACTAATAAGAATGTTCCAACATCTAATAAAGGAAGATTCTGGCAGGCAGTGAACAAATTCCGTAGCGAGGCGGCGGCAGCAGCGGCAGCGGCGGGGGGGTCAGGGGCCCCGTGAAAAGTCCGTCACCGGGGACACCCATTAGAAAAGGACTAACCGCACTCGGTATAGCAGCACTACTATTCAGTGCAAAACTATTAGGCCAAGGTCAATTAGACCCAAAAACAACCTCTCTAGCACAAATAACATCTAAAAATTCAAACCAAATTAAAACTATATCCCAAAGAAACTTTTCAGATAAACTCATTCACCAAGTAAATTTCGGAGGGAATTTAGAATATATTATGCAAATGAATAATGGTTCCGTAAGACCGTTGTATGTTTATAATAATCAAGCATATGCCAAGTATAATAACGGCTTGTATCCAGTCCAGACAACATCTAATATTATTGGCAACTTGCGTCTTCAAAGAGTTCCCAACTCAAAACCACTCGTATTCCCAAGTCCTCTCAAAATTTCAAACATAAATTCAGCGAGATTTACAAATATTATAAAGAAAGATCCTCGGGGGTGGTTTGGATTGTTAGGAACAAAAACTATAAATACTAGTTCTAGAGAAGCGTCTGTGCTTCGAGCATTGTCAAACAATATAAAGGATGTAGTCACACCTTCTCAAGCCAATTTTGTAGTTAAATCTATGCCACAATCAATCCAAAATGGTATTAAATTTTTATTACAAAAATCAAATCAACCTCCAGTCATAAATGTATCAGGTGATGAAACTGGAATGTCACAAAAAGACAAGGAGACTCTTAAGAGACAAGTGGGAGATAAAGTATATAATTTTATTATAGAAAATTGGAAAAAACTACCTAGTTCGAGTAAGAATATTTTCAAAGCCGTTGGAAGTTCCGCAGCGACTGGGTTTGGTTTCTACGCGGCTGAAATACTTTTAAATATTGGGTGGGTTGCTACAACAGGCACTCCTCCACCACCTGCTATCGGGATGGTTTTAAGATCAGGTAAAATAATAGCGAGCGGAGGTTTATAAATTTTCTATGTAAATACAAATGCATATTCAGAAGAAGATTGTTCCCTTTGTGGCTTTTTACATTGTGGCCAACCCCATGACCTTCAAGGCTGTGCGTGGAATTCTCGGTCCTTGGGTGGCATCCGCCGAGGGTCTCCCCACCCAGGCAGGTGTCCTCCTCCACGCCCTTGTGTTTGTCATCGTGGCACACATTATGTGGAAGCTGTTTATGAGCAAAAAGTCGGGATTCGCAGGTAAGGGGCAGCACGGTGACAAGTGCACCCAAGACAGCGACTGTATGTACGGATGCACAAACATGATGTGCACTTAATTTTCTTTGCTACTATTAAATGTCTGCCGCTCTCCTCGTCACCATCCTGACCTATGTCGCCGTCGGACACCCAGCCACCTACAAGACAACCAGCGGTCTCCTCGGGTCCTGGGTGGCATCCTCAGATGGCCTGCCCAAGATTGGCGGCCTCTTCCTGCACGCAGTGGTATTCATCCTCCTCTCCGGCCTCCTCCTCACCATGCTCATGCCAAGAAGATCCGGTTTCACAGTCACAATTCCATTCACAAATACAACACTCAGCACCAGCGCCACCAAAACCACCGACACAACATCCACCCCTCCCGCCCAGTAAATTCTACCAGTCCGAAGGACTGTTCTAAGCGAAGCTTGACTACTCTACCAGTCCGAAGGACTGTTCTAAGCGTGTTATTTTCTAAACTAATATTAAATGCCAGCCTCTAATTGGCTCATCCCCCTGGTTCTGTTTGTTGTCTTTGCGTCACCAATGACCTTCAAGGCGGTGCGCGGAGTTGCAGGCGGCTGGGTCGCGAGCGCAGAAGGTCAGGCCAAGTCCCTTGGTCTTCTGCTTCACGGTGTGATTTTCGTTTTAGCGGTGGGATTCCTCATGAAGAGAGTGTCTTTCTTCGTGCCAACACGCCAGTCATCCGCAAACCAGATTGACAAGATGATGGACTTGTCAGAGGATGGCCTCGCCACGTCTTCCGGACCTGACATGGGCCCTAGCCCAACCCGGCCAAACTTAAAGATGAGTGTGATATAGCCAGTCAAAAATCCTCATCAAACTTCACCTCCTCGCTTCCAGGCATAAACTTGGAGTATTCCCCGACCCTTTTCTCAAAGAAATTGGTCTTCCCTTCCAACGAGATGTTTTCCATCCAGTCGAAAGGGTTACTTGCCATAATATTGTGACGCGTTACACCAAGCTGGTTCAGCAATCTCTGAGCCACAAACATAATGTATTCACTCATAGAATTGGAATCCATACCGATGAGCCGACACGGGAGTGCCTCTGTGATAAACTCCTTTTCAATGTCCAAAGCCTCCACCACAATCTGGAACACAGTATTGTCATCCAATTTTGATTTTAAATGCGAATACAGAGTAACTGCAAACTCCTGATGCAGACCCTCATCTCGGCTTATAAGCTCGTTACTGAAGGAAAGACCTGGCATAAGGCCCCTCTTTTTCAACCAAAATATAGAACAGAAAGCTCCGCTGAAGAATATTCCTTCCACACATGCGAAAGCTACCAGCCGCTGAGCGAAAGATGCCTCCGGTCCCATCCACTTAAAGGCCCACTCTGCCTTTTTCCGAACCACAGGGATAGTCTCGATAGCCTTGAAAAGTCGCTGCTTCTCTTCGGGGTCCTTGACCAACTTGTCAATCATAAGTGAATAAGTCTCCGAGTGAATACTCTCGTTGAAAGACTGGTACGCATAAAAAGACCGAGCCTCTGAAATATGAGTATCCTTCGAAAAATTCAAATCAATATTCTCCATAACGATGCCATCACTGGCGGCGAAAAAGGCCAGGACCGTCTTTATAAAGTGTTGCTCATCGTTATTGAGTTTTTCCCAATCCTTGAGGTCTCCGCCCAAATCAATCTCCTCTACTGTCCAGAAACTTGCAATCGCCTTTTTGTACAGCGACCACAAATCTGAATACTGAATTGGAAAGGTGGTGTAGCGTGACAGACTTGGGGTGAGGATGGGGTCCATACTAATCTAGGATACTTTTCTTTTAAGACAGAGATGCATAGTGCTCGCCAAGAGGAGTCAGAGTCCCGTCGAGGGCGATGAGCGCACCATTCCCCATGTTTACATCGGTCGTTGGTCTTGTTTTCCAAGAGAAACGCTCGACATAGTTTCTCTGATTCATACCGGCGACAACCTCGTCCATAAACTCCTGGATCTGCTCGGTTGTGAAGCGCTCGGGGGTGGTTGCCGTCGCCTTCCAGTCAGCCACGCACATCTCAGTGACCCAGATTGGCTTCTGGTACTTTTCCCAAATGTCGTCGAGCCACGTCAGGAAATGGCTGGAGTTTGGAGGGGCGTACCAGTGCAGACAGATGAAATCAGGTCTGTCCAGTGGACTGAGGGCGTTCCACACCTCGTCAAAGTAAGAGTTGGGAGCAAGTGGGTTCTGGGCTGTCGCCACACTCCCGAGGCGTGCCCCCATAGCAGTCGCTTTCGCTTTGAGCTGGGGCCACAGTGCAATCGCCTGCTGAGCACTCACATTCGACTGCTGTGCGCCATCCGGCTCGTTAAATGCAAGCAGCTCAGTTGCACCCGGAGCGATGTGGTCAAGCTTTTTCAAGTCAGGAGCACCCCACACCATCGGAGTGAATTTCAATTCAAAATTGGAAACACCCTGGAGACCCCAAGTGTAGTACCATCCAGCGTTCACATTCGAAAATGGACCCTGGGAAGCATTAGAATACACAAAACCCTTCTTGGAAGTCAACTTGTCAAGAAGATACGCCATTTTAAAATTCAAGTACAAATTTATTTCAACTATTAGGCGGGAGTTGGTAAACAGCAGATTGTGTAGACTGTGCGGGGGATACGGAGGTTGTTGTAGGGACAGAAACAAGGACCCACGGAACCTGTGTAGTCACCTTTAAACCACACTCATTCAAATCAGTCTTCAACTGTTCCGGAGGAAAAGGTATAGGAGTACCCGAGGGATAACAAAAATTCCAATTTCCAACTGCATTTGATATTGTAGACATGCCTTGAGGACAAACCAACTGTGTAAACACCGTGCCAAAAGACTTCAAATATGTAGCATATTCTGGTATAACAGTCGGGCAATTTTTAAAACTTTTGTCATATATTTTAGAATTTACTATATCAGTTATACTTGTGAGTGTTGTAAGTGGTGGGGCTTCTGGTGTCGGTGGGGGTGGGACTGGAACATTCAAATTTGCAAGTAAAATTACCATGACTACTATGATACATACTCCGGAGCAGAATATCTTCAAGACGTCCCATCCAGTCGTCGCCATCTATTTTATACCACTATTTTTATGATGAAGGTTTGGGAGAGGCGGCGGTGACTCCTGAATGTTCAGAACCGAAATCTATAGCATTTTTATTGCATCCTGGACTGTATGTAAATCTACGATAGTCGACATCAGTCTTTGATACCCCTGTTTCAGGTTTTGCTGTATATGTATAGTTTATATCGCAAGTATTTTCATCAACAACGACCCCAAAATTAGGTACTATTGTGTAACTTTTTCCAAGGTCAGATGTTGCGTAAAATTGTTTAGCAGAATCCAAGTCTTTTCCCGAACATGTAAGTTTACACGGATCTACTACAGTGGAAGTGGAGGGTGAACTTTTTTGAACAGGGAGTACATTGGCCAAAATTATGATTATTATCAAAATAATAAAACTGCAGATGACTATCCACTTGAGTACATCCCAAAAGTTTGTTGAGCTCGGGAGTTTTACAGGAGCGTTTGTTTTTCCAGCCATATTATATTCTATTAGTAATTTAGAAATGAATCTGGAGGATCTTGTTCACAGGACGGCACTGAGGATAAAGATGCACAAGATAACCGGGAGTGTAGTTCACCACGTGGCTCTTTTGAAGCGTGGTCTGGAGAATCAGCGCGTGAGTTGTGAGATGATGAAGGGTTTCTGTGTGATTCCCCAGACGAAGGAGGCGTGTGTTCACTACTGGGTCAGGGAGACGAGTACCGGACTTGACTTTGACATTGGGTTTGCAGTTGCCTGTCTGCGGACCCCTGAACTCGCAGCTGTCCACCCCGTGCTCCTGGAGGAGCTGCCAGAAGGGTTTGAGCGGTCGGACATGGAGGAGGTGATGATTCGGACACACAACGAGTCCCTCTTTGACTTGTACCACAAGGACCAAAAGGAGTTTTGGAGACTAGCACCGGCGGATGTCCGCAATTTCTCAATTAAATTTGTCTGAACTTTCAATACTCAGTACCCGCCGAATACGCGGGTCAACCCTCCCCTGCACCGCCTTGTATATCATACCAAAAAGTGGATTTGAATTTGTAATCACAATTTTATCTATAAGTTCCTTGTCCGGACGAATAGACATACACAGATGAATCATCTCCAGTGCCATGTCCGAATTTAGTTTTGAAATTGGGACATCCTTGAGGTTGACTTCAATAATCTCCTTGAGGCCGCGAGACTCGACAAACTCATCAAGCTGTGTAATCACCGGTTTGATGCGTTCGAGAAGCATTTTCGTTTCAAAATCATTTGTAGGCTGAACATCCAAGTACTTTTGTGCAAGAAACTCGATGTACAAGTGCTTCCCCTGCGGATAAAACTTGAGGAGCTCCGCCATACATACAAGGTGAACTTGCCTTTTAAGCAATGGTTATCAAATTTTTCATATACTCGGGTAACAAATACTTACATGCGCTAAATATAGTTCTAAATAAAGTGTTTGAATTTTCAACATAAAATCCTTTGACGAGAAATTCAGGATCTTGTTTGTTATGCTCGTATATGTTCCAAATTATCCGGATAAGTACAATTGGGTTTAGGAGGGTGATGTCTACATCTTTGAGGTCGACTGTGCAGACTTGGTGGTATCTATTTTTGATGCACATTTCTCTGAGTTGGTCTATGAGTGGGAAGATTGTTTCTGTGCAGAGGGTATCCGCCTCTTGTTGGGTTGCTGGTTGGTTTTCGAGGAGTGTTTTGGAGTCAACCTCTATGATGATTACTTTGGCCTCCTGGTCCACATGAAAGTGAAACCATTCGCACATACATTTTGTATTAAAATTTAAAAAACACCGGATCGCACTGACAGCAAGTACAGTGTCTCCTTGACGATGAGACTCAGGACCATAAGGGCAAGTACATCCTGGACTTTCATTCTTAATTCTAGTTTGAAATTAAAAACAGGGGGTGATAGTAGGATGACTCTCCCAGCTATCGTCGATGCAGGCTTTGTCACAGCAGTATGCTTCCTGTTCGCCCTTTTTGCATCTCAAATTCTAGACAAACTCTTCCCCCGACTGGACACATCCAAATCAAAACCAAGACTCATCGCCGAAGCAACACTCGAGTTTGCAGTCATAGGAGTTGTACTCTATCTCGCGCGTAAATACATATCTAGAATCAAAATTCCAGGATATGTATTTAATAGACCAAACGAAATCAGAAGTCTACCAATCCTTGTATTCATATTTATGTTTTTCCAAAAGAATTTACAAGCCAAAATCAATTATATTATCAACTAGGGCGCAGTCACAGGTATCATCCCCATAATTTTATAAGCAATAATTGTCAAGACAAAGAAAACACACGCTGAGATGCCTATGCTCTTTTCCTTTGCATTGTCATTCTTTTTAAAGGCGGCATACAAACCACCCATGAGACCCAAAAAGGTAATACAGAAAGCAATTGTCACACCCAGTGCAACAAGTTTGGCAATTGGCATTTAATTTATGTAAACATTTTTTAACTGGAGCGAAACAGTTAAAAAACGCTTTCGGTAGGGTTCGAACCTACGACATTCAGGTTAACAGCCTGACGCTCTACCCATTGAGCTACGAAAGCAAAGGAGGTCCTACTGAGATTCGAACTCAGATTGCAGGATCACTTCAAACTCAGAGTCCTGTGTACTAACCATTATACGATAGGACCATTTAGTCAGTTGCGGGCTCCGCCGACGAGGCTCGCCGAGTAGCAACTGGATCCCACGAAGTGTTCGCTCCGCGGACTCCAGAGTTTCGAAGAAACTCTGACCTTATCTTCCGACCTGCCGGAATCGAACCAGCGACCGTAGGATACCTTTAGACAACTACAGTCCCACGCTCTACCAACTGAGCTAAGGTCGGAGATACTATTAGTAGTATTTATTTCTTTATCTATCTTAATATGGCCGAAGTTGCAACCCTCGTCGGAACAATCATCGGAACTGCGGCATTTACAATTTGGCACAAAGGGTTTGCTGAAGTTGCCATGAACCAGAAGGAAAAGGTTGAAATAGCTGTGGATAAAATTATTAAAAAAGAAAAAGAGGAGGAGGAGGAGGTTGAGGAAGAGGAGGTTGAGGAAGACAAGTCTACAGACTATATAGATCCTATGTGGAGTGCAGGAGACACCCCAAGACTTGCGTTTGAGAAAATCGACTCTGTCCACATCACAAAGGATTCAGCCCGTAAAATAACAAACACATGCAAGAAACTGCTCGAGTACTATGCGATGGAGGCAAGACGCAAGAAACAATTTGAGAATATTCGCGACAAATTGCTTGTGTGTTGTCCAGATTTGGCAAGGGAAATTGATATAAGCATATTCTCACAGTGCACGTTTTATGAGGGTAAAATTGCTTTGTATCGTTGACTCTGGTGGGGCTCGAACCCACAACCTCCAGCTTAGAAGGCTGGTGCACTA
>Ga0214206_1000179_pt1 | contig 17438 bp, 16 predicted proteins | sample TroBogEpilimnion_26_FD_153044 | JGI IMG/M metagenome (GOLD analysis project Ga0214206, IMG submission 153044) | Freshwater microbial communities from Trout Bog Lake, WI - 07JUL2009 epilimnion | ecosystem: Environmental > Aquatic > Freshwater > Lake > Epilimnion/Euphotic zone | place: Trout Bog...
GGAAGCGACGGGGGCGGCGGCCGGAGCCGAAGCGACCGGAGCCGATCCGATCATGGAGGCGTCGACCTTGGTCCCCTTGGCGACGAGATCGGAGACGCGCTTGCCGAGTTCGACGCTGAAGTCTGTCAGCGTGCTCTTGATCTCGAACTTAGCGCCTTTGGCGCGCACTTCGAGGGTGCCGTCGGCCAAGACCTTGGAAAGCTGCAAGACCGTGCCGGCCTCGAGCGCGAGATCCTGGACCTTCTTGCCGTCAGCCATAACCGTCACCGTGGTGGCGGACTTCACCGTCACCGTATTCGGCCAGAGGATCAGGTGCTCGGCGATGGACTTGAAGTCGATGGCCGGTTCGGACGCGGTTTCGGCGGACGGCGCGGGGGCAGCGACCGGCGCCACGGCGACCGGAGCGGCCTTAGGCGTAGCGACCGCAACAGCGGGCTCGGCGGGCTTGGCGGCGACGGGGGGAGCAACCGGCGCGGGAGCGGCGGCGACATCGATCGGCTTGGCTGCGCCCGAGCTGCGGCTGACGACGACGTTGAAGCTCGGCGAGAAGAAAAGGATGCCGGCGGCACCGACGATCGCGCCGAACAGGAAGAGGATGAGCCCTCGGAAAAATGCGGCCATGGATGCGATCAGGAGCCCGCCTTGATTTCGATGACGTCGTGCGGAGCGGCTTCGCGCTGACCGGCCGGGGTGACGCGGATATAGCGGGCGCGCTTACGATGTTCGGCGAGGTTGGCCGCGCCGAGGTAACCAAGGCCGCTCTGGACACCTCCGGCGAGGGTGCCGAGGACCTGGTCGACCGTGCCGGAAACTTCCTTGAGGGCTTCGATGCCTTCGGCGGCGACCTTGCTGAACTTGCCGCTGGCAGAGTGGCCGTAACGGGCGGCCGAGCCCTTGCGCATGGCTTCGTGCGAACCCATGCCGCGGTATTCCTTATAAGTCTTGCCGTTGATCTCCATCAGCTTGCCCGGAGCTTCGCGGCTGCCGGCGAGCAGGCCGCCGAGGATGACCGCGTCGGCGAGCGTGAGCGCCTTGACGATGTCGCCGCTCTTCGTGATGCCGCCGTCGGCGAGGATACGCACGCCCTTCTTGGCGGCGGCGCGGGAAGCGACGTAAAGCGCGGTGAGCTGCGGGATGCCGACGCCGGCGACGATGCGCGTCGTGCAGATGGAGCCGGGGCCCTGGCCGATCTTGACGGTATCGGCGCCGGCCGCGGCGAGGAATTCGACGCCTTCGCCGCTGGTGACGTTGCCGGCGATGAGGGTGATGCCCTTGTGGGCCTTGCGGAGAATGCGGAGCGCGTCGCCGACGCCCTTGGTGTGGCCGTGGGCGGTCGAGATCGCGAGGGCGTCCGCGCCTTCGTCGACGAGCGCGCCGACATGGGCGAGCAGGCGGGCGCGGTCGATCTCGCCGTCGGCGGTGCGCGGCACCGAGATGGCGACGCCGACGCGGAGACGGAAATCAGCGTCGCGGGTCGGACGGACGTGGGCGCGGGATTCCTCGGAGATACGCTCGATGTCGCTGAGGGTGAAGAGGCCGCGGAGCTTGTTCTTCGCGTCGACGACGAGGAGCTTGTTCTGGCCGACGTGATCGGAGAACTTGCGGTCAGCGGTGGCGATGGGGTCCTTGCCGAGATCCTTCTCCGCGACGGTGAAGACCTTGTCGCGAGGCGTCATGACGGCGGCGACCTTGCGCTGTCCGTGGCGCTCCTTGACCGTGCTGCCAGGCAGGAGGCCGAGCAGCGTGCCGTCGGAGGAGGTGACCGGGAACGTGCTGAAGGCGAGGCCGTCGTGCTCGATGCGCGCGAGGACCTGGGCGATGGTGTCGTCGGCCGAGACCACGGCAGGGTCGCCGATCATGCCGTGGATGTGGTTCTTCACGCGGCGGACTTCGGCGACCTGATCCGCTTCGGGCATGTTATAGTGAAGGAGGCCCAGGCCGCCGTTGAGCGCCATCGCGATGGCCATGCGGTGCTCGGTGACCGTGTCCATGTCGGACGAGACGATCGGAAGGGACAGCGAGAGCGCGTCCGACAGCGAGGAGTCGAGACGGGTCATCCGGGGGAGGACCTCGGAGTAGCGGGTCGCCAGGGAGACGTCATCATACGTCAGGCCGAGGCCGGCGTTGGCGGGGAAGAAGTCGTCCGCGGACAGGTAGAAGCGTTCGTCGAGGGAAACGCGGCCCTTGGATTTCGAGGAGGCCATGAGTGGTCGGTTTCCCCAAAGGGTGTTAGGCACCCCCGGTAGGGGTGGCAAATTGATTTTGCGACTTTGTCCGGATTGCCGTCTATTCGTCCCCATGAACGACGGATTTTTCGATTTCAAGCGGGTGCGCCGCCGTCTGCGTTCTCCCCTGATGACCGGCGCCGGGACGGTGGACAGCGTCGATCGGATCATCCTTCGCACGCAGTCGAGCCAGGGCACGGGGTACGGCGAGATCGCCCCCTGGCCGGGCTTCCCCACGGAAAGCACGGAGCAGGCGTTGGAGTTCCTGCGCTCGGCCCAAGGCAACCTGCCGCACCTCCTCGCCGCCATCGCCTCGTCGCCGGTTCCCGCGCCTTGCCTCTCCGCGGCGCTTTCCAGCTGCCGCCATTGGGATGCCATCGCCTCCTTCGGCGGAGCGGCGCCTTGCGCCGGACTGATCACGCTGTCGCTGACGGAAAGCGAAACCAAGGTCTCGGCCGGATTCCGGACGCTGAAGATCAAGATCTCGCCCGAGACGGCGGAAGCGTCGGTCCGGCAGATCCTGACCGCATTCGAAGGCCAGCTCCGCCTCGACGCCAACGGCTCGCTGGACCTGCAGGCCGCGCGGCGCTGGGTTGAGTTCGCCCGCCACGAGCCGCGAGTGGAGTTCGTCGAGCAACCCCTGCCCGTCGGCCACCCCGGCTACGCATCGTTAGGCCACGACAAGGTCGCCTTGGACGAATCATTCCTGACGCCCGGCGGCGTCGATTGGGCCGGCACCATCGTCGTCAAACCGTTGCTCGGCGGTGATTGGGACGAGCTCCGCGCCTGGCGCGCCGGCCATCCGGGTAAGGTCGTCTATTCCTCGTGCTTCGAAACCGCCATCGGACGGCAAGGCGCCCTGTGGCTCGCCGCGCAGGACCCCGCGGCCGGCGTCGTCGGCTTCGACACGCTGGGCCGTTTCGAGATGGATGGTCGCGATCGCCATGAAGGCGGACCGACCGCGAAAGGCTTGCCTGGCTACGATTGGGAAGCCTTCTGGCACGGCCTCACATGAGCGCCATCGCGGTCTTCCACGCGGATCACGCCGAGCACCTGCGCGAAGCGCTGCAGGCCCATGACGCCGGACTGCCGGTCTTCCTCGGCAATCCGAAATGGGCCGAGCCGGAGATGGCCGAAGCCGCCCGGCAGATTCCGCGCGGCACGATCGTCAAAGGCATCGCTCCCGAGCCCCGCGGCCTAGGCACGTGCGATTGGCCGAAGAACTGGCGCAACCGCGTGATGATCCCGACCGGCGGCACGGGCGGGAAGGTGAAGTTCGTCATCCATTCTCCGGAGACGCTGCGGGCCGCGGCCATCGGCCTGCGTGACGCGCTCGTCGCCCGCGGGCTCTCACCGGTCCTGCACGGCGTGACCTGCACGCCGCCTTGGCATGTCAGCGGATACATGCCGGCGATCCGCGCGCGCGTCACCGGAGGACAACACGTCGTGATCGACGGACGGTTCATCGAGAAGACCGCCCTGCCCTCCGTCGCGCTGCCGACCGACGGAACCAAGGTCATCTCGCTGGTGCCGGCGCAGCTGGCGCGGCTCCTCGCACGCACCGACGGCGAAGCCTGGCTGCGAATGTTCGACGTCATCCTCCTCGGAGGTTCGTCGGTGCCGGGGATGTTGCTCGCCGAGGTCCGCTCGCGCCGACTGCCCGTCTTTCTGACCTACGGCTCCACCGAAACCGCCGCCGCGTGCGCGCTCTGCCCGCCGGAGACGATCTGGTCGGGCGAAGCGTCCCGCGGCACGCCGTTGCCTGGCGTGAGCTTCGCGACGGACCATCAAGGCATCATCCGCATCGCATCGCCTTCGCTGGGCGTCGGCGTCTGGCCCGACGCACCGATCGTCAGCCCGTGGGCGAGCGGCGATCGCGGCGACGTGGCCGGCGACGGCACCGTGAAAGTCGCCGGACGCGCCGACCGCGTGATCATCACCGGCGGCGAGAAAGTCGATCCGGCTCGTGTCGAAAAGACGCTGCTGGCGACCGGCCTGATCGATGACGTCACCGTCCTGGGCATGGTCGACGCCGCCTGGGGCGAAGTCGTGACAGCATGCGTCGTCGGCCGCGAGACGGCCGAATCCGCGCTGCGTCAGGCCTGCGAGGCGCTTGAGCCTGCCGCGCGTCCGCGACGTTACGTGTTCGTCGACACCATCCCGACGAACGCCAGCGGCAAGACCGACCGCGAGGCGATTGCGCGAAGGCTCGCTTAGGCGCGGACGGCCTTCCAGACGCGCAGACAGGATTCGACGAGCGCAGGGAACTCCGCGAGGGGCACCTGGGAAGGACCATCCGAGATGGCCTTCTTGGGGTCAGGGTGCGTCTCCATGAAAAGACCGTCGGCGCCGGCGGCGAGGGCCGCCTTCGCGAGGACCGGGACGTATTCGCGCTGACCGCCCGAAGAACCGCCGGCAGCGCCGGGGAGCTGTACCGCGTGCGTCGCGTCCATGATCGTCGGATGTCCGAAGCCGGCCATGATCGGGAAAGAGCGCATATCGACGACGAGGTTCTGATAGCCGAAGGTCGTGCCTCGGTCCGTCTGCCAGATCTCGGCGGCCTTGGCGCCTTCGAGCTTATCGACCACGAAGCGCATCTCGAACGGAGAGAGGAACTGCCCCTTCTTCACGTTGACGACCTTGCCGGTCTTGGCGGCCGCGACGAGCAGGTCCGTCTGGCGGCACATGAAGGCGGGGATCTGAAGGACATCGACGACCTTGCCGACGGCTTCGCACTGCTCCGGCCCGTGGATGTCGGTGAGCACGTTGAACCCGAAGTCCTTCTTCACCATCGCGAGGAGGTCGAGGCCGGCCTTCATGCCGGGGCCGCGGTCGCCGCCGAGCGAAGTGCGGTTGGCCTTATCATAGGATCCCTTGAAGATGATGTTCAGCTCCGGATGGCGGGCGGCCAGGGTCTTGAGCTCCGTGGCCACGGTCCGGCAGTTGGACTCCGACTCGAGGGAGCAAGGTCCGGCGATGAGGAGCAGACGGCGCTTATCGTGCAGCATGCCGCAGGATAGGACGGGCCGACGGCTCAGGGCGAGCCGTAAGGAGCGTTGTTCAACGGCCGAGCCAGCGCAGGACTTCCGGCAGCGGACGCGTGTTGAGCACCTGCTCCGGCGTCAGCCAGCCCTTGCGGGCGATGCGCACGCCATGGGCGGCGAAGGCCAGCTGGTCGACGTCGTGCGCGTCCGGATTGATCGAGCACAGCACGCCCTTCTCGGCGGCGCGGCGCCACCAGCGCCAGTCGAGGTCGAGCCGCCACGGATTGGCGTTGAGCTCGATGATCGTGTCGTTGGCCGCGGCGGCGTCGATGACCTTGGCGATGTCGACGTCGTAAGGCTCGCGCTTGTTGAGCAAGCGGCCGGTGAGATGTCCGATCATGTCGACATGCTCGTTCTCGATGGCCTTGATGATGCGAGCCGTCTGGGCCTCGCGGTCCAAGGTGAAGAGGTTGTGCACCGAGGCCACGACGAAGTCCAGGCGAGCCAGGACGTCGTCGGTGAAGTCGAGCGTGCCGTCCTTGAGGATGTCGACCTCGCTGCCGGAGAGCACGCGCACGCGATACTGCTTCGAAGCGTTGAGCTTCGCGATGTCCTCGAGCTGCTTCGCGAGGCGCGCCTCATCCAGGCCGCCGGCCTGGAAGCTCGACTTCGAATGGTCGGAGATGCCGAGGTATTCCCAGCCGTGGGCTTCGGCGGCGGCCGCCATCTGGTCGAGCGTGTGGTCGCCGTCGGATTCCGTGGTGTGATTATGGAAGACGCCGCGCAGGTCGGAGAACTGGACGAGCTTCGGCAGCTTGCCGGCTTCGGCGGCGTCGATCTCGCCGTTGCCTTCGCGGAGTTCGGGAGGGATCCACGGCAGGCCGAGCGCGCGGAAGACCTCTTCCTCGCTCGTCGCGCCGGGTGCGACGGTCTTCTCGTCGACCGACTTGAAGCCCCACTCGCTCATGCTGAGCCCGCGACCGAGCGCACGGTGGCGCATGGCGACGTTATGCTCCTTCGAGCCGGTGAAGTGATGCAGCGCGAAATAGAACTGCTCGGCGGGCACGACGCGGAGGTCGGCCTGCAGGCCGTTCTCGAAACGCACGCTGGATTTCGTCTCCCCATGCGCGGTGACTTCCTTCACGCCCGGATAAGCGACGAACCAATCCATGATCGGCTTCGGTTCGGATGAAGCCACGAGGAAGTCGAGGTCGCCGACCGTCTCGCGGGAACGGCGGAGCGAACCGGCGGATTCCGCGAGCGAGACCTGGGGAAGCGCGCGCAGACCGGCGAGGATCGGCTCGGCGATCGCCGCGGCTTCGTACCAGCGGTGGCGCTTGCCGTAGGCGATGCGGTTCTTGATGCCTTCGAGGATCTTCTCCTGGGTCTTCTCGCCGAAGCCCTTGAGCTCGGCGACCGCGCCGGATTCGCAGACTTCCTTCAGCTTCGCGAGGTCCTCGACGGCGAGCTGCGTCCAGAGGGCGCGGACCTTCTTCGGCCCCAGGCCGGGAATCTGCATGACCTCCAGGAGGCCGGCGGGGATCGAGGCCTTGAGCTTCTGGTGGAAAGGCAGGACGCCGTCACGGCGTAGCGTCGTGATCTTGTCGACGAGCGCCTCACCGAGGCCCGGGATGTCGGCGAGTTTGCCGCCGTCGATGAGCTCCCCGAGGTCTTCGGTCATGTTCTCCAGGATGCGCGCGCCGGCGGAGTAGGCGCGGATCTTGAACGGGTTCTCCCCGGTCAGCTCCATGAACGTGGCAATCTCGTCGAGGACGCCCGCGATGTCGTTCTTCTCCATCATGGACGGCGGGCCTTCTCGGCGAGGTAGATGGACTGGAGCGCCGCGAAGTCGGCTTCGCGGCTGCCGCTTTCGATCACATGCTGGTAGGAGCCCGCGTGGCGGATCTCCTCTTCGGCGGCGGCGACGCGACGGTCGATCTCATCGGCAGGGTCGGTGCCTCGTCCCGTGAGGCGACGGCGGAGCTCAGCGCGGTCGTTGACGCGGATGAAGACCGTCACCAGCGCGGCGGCGAGACGAGGGTCGGCGGCGCCTTTGGCGCGGATCGTCGCGGCGCCCTGGACGTCGACGTTCAGGAGCGCGTCGAAGCCGGCGCCGAGATGCGTGGCGACGTCGGCCGCGCGCGGGCCGTACAAGTTGCCGTGCACGGTGGCGTGTTCGAGGAAGACGCCTTGCGCGACCTGCTGCTCGAAGCTGGCGCGGGAAAGGAAATGGTAATCGACACCGTCGACCTCGCCGCCGCGCGGGGCGCGGGTCGTGCAGGTGATGACGCGGCGGATCGCCTGCGGGTAGGCTTCGGTCAGGCGCGAACAGAGCGTGGTCTTGCCGCTGCCCGCCGGGCCCGAGACGACGATGAGGAGCGCGCGGCTCACGGCAGGCGGAAGGACTGGGCGACGCAGGCGGCGGCGAACAGGAAGCAGAGCCCGGCGATGACCTTGCGGCGCGTGTCCGTGGCAAGCACCCAGTCGCACTGGCGGCAGAAGACCGGCGGCGAACAGGCCCACCAGAAGCCGAAGAGGATCAGGAAGCCGTAGCTCACGGAAGCGGCGAGCAGGCTATGCGGGAGCTGGCGGTAGCCGGCATCGAGCACGTGACGGGCCAGGAAGAGCATGATCACCGCGAGAGCGCGGACCGAAAGGAAGTCCGGCATGTACGCGAAGGCCGCGAGGCTCGCGACGATGAAGCCGGCGACGACCGGGATGCGGGGCAGTCCGGCCAGGTCCGCTTCCGGGATATTCACCAACCACCAGGCGAACCAGGCGATGGCGAGGAGGCCGAGCACGGTGGTCGCGGTCTTCGAGCGGCGGAAGGAACGCAGGGACAGCGCGTCGGTGACGACCAGCCAGCCGGCGAGGAGCAGGAAGGCGGCGAGCGCGTAGTAGGCTTGGGCGAGGGTCACGACCTTCATTAGGACGAGCCCGAGGCCCGAGGCAACCCGTAGGTTCAACGGGCGCGGAGGCGGGCGACCGACCAGGCGGCGTGTTCGGCGACCATCGGATCTTCCGACCCGAGGAGCGCCTCGGCGGCGGGGAGATCGGCTCGCTCACCGACGTTGCCCATCACCGTGAGCGCGTTGCGGCGCCAGCGGGCGAGACCGAGGCGTTCGACCGGCGTACCCTTGAAGTGGGCGAGGAACTGCTCGTCGGTCCAGGCCAGCGTCTCGCGCAAAGGCGGGTGCGGACGCGGGGCGAAATGGGCCTCTCGCGTGGCGACCGCCCACTTGTTCCACGGGCAGACGTCGAGACAGTCGTCGCAGCCGAAGACGCGGTCGCCGAGGGCTTCGCGGTATTCGACGGGGATGGCGCCCTTGTGCTCGATGGTCAGGTAGGCGAGGCACTTGCGCGCATCCATCTTATAAGGGGCGATGATCGCGGCGGTCGGACATGCGTCGATGCAGCGCGTGCAGGAACCGCAACGGTCCGGCTCCCGGGCGGCCGACGCCTCGAGCTCGAGGGTCGTCAGGATGACGCCGAGGAACAGCCACGTCCCGGCGCCACGATGGATGAGGATCGTGCTCTTGCCCTGCCAGCCGAGCCCGGCCGCGGCGGCGACGGGCTTCTCGAGCACCGGACCGGTGTCGACGTACGGCTTCTGTTCTCCGCCGAGCGTCTGCATCACTTCACAAAGCTGGTTCAGGCGCGCGAGGATGACGTCGTGGTAATCGGCACCGAGCGCATATTTGGCGATACGGTAGCCCGCGGGCGGATGGGGCTGGTAATAGTTGAGGCCCACCACCACGAGGCTGCGGGCTTCCGGCAGGACCTTGCGGGCGTCGGTCCGGCGGTCGGGATTACGGGCGAGCCAGGCCATGTCGCCGTGCATCCCGTCGGCGATCCATTTCTTGAAATAGTCGGCGCGGACGTCGACCTCGACCGGCGCGACCCCGAAAGCGTCGAAGCCCAGCGCCTTCGCCGAAGCTTCGATCCGCTGGCGGAGAGCGCGGGAGTCCATCGGGCTCAGCCCAGGATCGAAAGCACGCGGCTCACGATCTCTTCGACCGGCGCCAGCTTACCGATGCCTTCATAGCCGCAGGCCAGCATGCCTTCGGCCGGCTCGACGATCGCGTGGCCGCGGGAACGGAGGGTCTTCAGGTTGGCCTGGGTGGCGGCGTGTTCGTACATCTTGCCGTTCATCGCCGGGCAAAGCAGGACCGGGCCGCGGGTGGCAAGGTAGATGCTCGTCAGGAGGTCCGGGGCGAGGCCATGGGCGAACTCGGCGAGGACGTTGGCGGAAAGCGGAGCGACCAGGAACAGGTCCGAGGAATCGGCGATCTCGATGTGCCCAGGGACGGAGTTGGCCCCTTCGGCCCAGAGGTCGAAGGCCACCGGGCGGCGAGAAAGCACCTGAAGGGTCATCGGCGTGATGAACTGGGTAGCCCCCTTGGTCATGACCACCTGGACCTCGGCGCCGTACTTGACCAGCTGGGAGGTCAGGTCCGCGGCCTTATAAGCGGCGATGGAGCCGGTGACTCCGAGGGTGATGCGTTTGCCGACGAGCTGAGACATGACAGCGCCTCACGATGCCAAGCCGCCCTGATGAGGCGAGGGGAAAGGCGGCCAGCCATGCCGAAAACAAGAGCTTTCGGGCGAAACCCGCCCCTTTTCTTGTTTGCCATGCCAGCCCCCGGGGGTTCGCATTGGCTCCTCTTATGCAATCCGACATTGGTCTCATCGGTCTGGCCGTCATGGGTCAGAACCTCGCCCTCAACATCGCCGACCACGGCTTCGCGATCTCGGTGTACAACCGGACGACCGCCAAGACCGACGAGTTCGTGAAGGAAAACCCGAACACCCCGGGCAAGCTCACCGGCTGCCCCACCATGAAGGACTTCGCGGCCTCCCTCAAAAAGCCCCGCAAAGCCGTCATCCTGGTCAAGGCCGGCGGCCCGACCGATGCCGTGATCAACGAGCTCGCCGCGGTCTTCGAGCCCGGTGACATCATCATCGACGGCGGCAACGCCCTCTGGACGGACACCATCCGTCGCGAACGCGAACTCAAGGCCAAGGGCCTCCGCTTCATCGGCTCCGGCGTGTCCGGCGGCGAAGAAGGCGCCCGTTTCGGTCCGTCCCTCATGCCCGGTGGCGATGCCGCCGCCTGGGCCGAACTGAAGCCCATCTGGGAAGCCGTCGCCTCCAAGGTCGACGCCGAGACCGGCGTGGAGCTCACCGGTGCCAAGCCCGGCAAGCCCATCAAGGGCGGCGTCCCCTGCGTGGCCCACATCGGCCCCGACGGCGCCGGCCACTACGTCAAGATGGTCCACAACGGCATCGAGTACGGCGACATGCAGATGATCTGCGAAGCCTACGACCTCATGCGCGGCCTCCTCGGCATGACCCCCGACGAGATCGGCACCACCTTCGAAGAATGGAACAAGGGCGACCTGAACTCCTTCCTCATCGAGATCACCGCCAAGGTGCTCAAGCAGAAGGACCCCGAGACCGGCGTGCCGCTGGTCGACGTCATCCTCGACACCGCCGGCCAGAAGGGCACGGGCAAGTGGACGAGCGCCAACGCCCTCGACATGGGTGTCGCCGCCCCGACCATCGCCGAAGCCGTCTTCGCCCGCTGCCTCTCCGCCGTGAAGGATGAGCGCGTCGCCGCCGCCAAGGCCCTCCGCGGCCCGAAGCGCGCGATGACCAATCCCGACAAGGCCAAGATCATCGAACAGATCCGCGACGCCCTCTACTGCTCCAAGATCTGCTCCTACGCCCAGGGCTTCCAGCTCATGCGCGAGGCCCAGAACGAGTACAAGTGGAAGCTCAACTTCGGCGAGATCGCGCAGATCTGGCGCGGCGGTTGCATCATCCGCGCCCGCTTCCTCCAGAAGATCACCGAGGCCTTCGGCAAGAAGCCCCGCCTGGCCAACCTCCTCCTCGACCCGTACTTCAAGAAGACGGTCAAGAAGGCGCAGAAGAACTGGCGCAAGGTCATCGCCCTCGCGGTGAAGCACGGCATCCCCGTGCCGACCCTCGGCTCGGCGCTCTCGTACTTCGACTCGTACCGCACCGAAAACCTCCCGCAGAACCTGCTCCAGGGTCAGCGCGACTTCTTCGGCGCCCACACCTACGAGCGCAAGGACAAGCCCCGCGGCGAGTTCTTCCACATCGACTGGCCGGATCCCAAGCGCCCCCAGATCAAGGCCTGAGCGCCTTGCCGGAAACAGGAAGGGCGTCCGTTCGGACGCCCTTCTTCTTTGGCGGGATCACTTCGCGGACCAACCGCCGCCGGTCGCCGCCGCGAGCCGCACCGCGACCTGGCGACGTTCCCAGACGACCATCGAAAGCGTCCGCGCAGCCAAGGCCTCGTCACGCCGGGCGGCGGTGAGGTCGCTCTCGTTGGCGAGGCCGGCCTTGCGGCGGGCTTCGGCATTGGCGAGCCGGACGCGGACCGCCTCGAGCACGCGGGACGTGAGTTCTTCCTGCAAGGCGAGCTCACGCAGGTCGGCGAGCGCGTCCTCGACTTCGCGGAAAGCGCCGAGCACGGCCTTGGTCCATTCGCCGGCGGACCCATCGATGCGGGCGCGGGCGACCTCCAGGTCGGCTTCGCGACGACCGGCATCGAACAGCGGCAAGTCGACGGAAGGCGTGAGCGACCAGAAGCTGGACGAGCCGGCGCCGATCCGGGAGGCGGGGTCGGCTTGCCAACCAGCCTGTCCGTTCAAGGTCACCGAAGGATAGAAGCGCGCGATGGCGGCGCCTTCGCGTGAAAGCGAGGCGTCGAGACGCGCGGCAGCGGCGGCGAGGTCCGGACGGCGGAGCAGGAGTTCGGACGGCACGCCTGCGCCGAAGGCTGGCATCGCGGCGACGCCTTTCGCTTCGGGCAGCTTCTCGCCGGGAGCGAAGCCGATCAAGGCGCGCAGCGCGTTCTCCGCGGCGGCGAGACGACGACGGCCGAGACCTTCGTCGACCTTGGCCTGGGCGGCGGCGAGACGGGCTGAGGAAAGCGGATCGGAATCCAGGAGGCCGGCGCCGACGGTCTTCTCGATGATCTCCATCTCACGATAGCGCGTGGCGAATTCGGTCTCGAGGAAAGCAAGCTGCTCGCGGGCGCCGCGGACGGCGAACCAGAGGCGCGCGACTTCGGCCGAGAGGGCGAGGTCCGCCTGCTCGGCGGTGAACTTCGCCGCGCGGGAATCGGATTCGGCGGCCTTGGTCTTGGCGGCCTCGCGACCCCAGACGTCGAGCTCCCAGGAGGCCTTGACACCGACGGAGCCGACGTCGGTGCGGCGGGGTATGCCGAGGAACGTGGGCACGCGACCAGTATCGAGCGAGATTCGCGAGGATTCCAAGTCGGCCCCAGCTGAAAGAGCCGGCTTATCGCCAGCCAACGCGACGGTAAGCTGGGCGACCGCTTCGCGCTGACGAGCGCGGGCGATGACGAGGTCGGGGCTGTTCTTACGCGCCTGCGCGATGAGCTCGAGCAAGGCCGGATCGCCGAAGGCGTCGGCCCACTTGGCATCGGCGACGACGCCGGACTGGGAGAACGACGCAGGCGTGACGGGCCCCTTCGGCTTCGCCATCGGGTCGTGCGCGCAGCCCGCAAGGACGAGCACCGCGAGCAGGAACGTCTTATTTACCCGGCGCATTTTGGGAGGCGTCGATATAGACGTCCATCTGCTGGCCCACGAAGAGCGCGCGGCCGGCCGGGCGTTCGAACGAGTAGATCACCTGCAGCACGCGGGTGTCGACACGCTCGACGCTGGCGCCGGTGAGCGAGGTCTTCGGGATGACGAAAGGTTCGATGCGGACGAACTTCAGGGCGATCGAGCGATCCTTCCCTCCGGCGAGGGAACTCTCACCTTTGAGGTAGCCTTTCGCAGGCAAGCCGTCGCGCATGCGCGTGGCCAGCTGCTCGTCGACGTCGCAACGGATCTGCAAGGTCGAGATGTCGCCGAGCACGACCGGCGCCTTCGCGCCTGCGGCCACGAACTCGCCGACGCGCACGCCGACCTGGAGCACCGTCGCCGAGATGGGCGAACGCAGCACGAGACGGTCGAGAAGCACCGCGGTCTGGTCCAGCTGCGCCTTCGCGAGGGCGAGGCGGGCCTTCGCTTCCTTGGCGGCCATCTGATAAGAGAGCAGTTCGGCGGCGGAGACCGCCCCGCTGTCCTTGATGCCCGTCCAGCGGCGGGCGGCGTCTTCGGCGCGCTCCGCGGTGGCTTCGGCGGCGGCGACCGCGGCCTTCTGGACTTCGTGCTGCGCGCGGAGATCGCGGTCGTCGAGCGTCAGGATCGGGTCGCCGGCCTTGACCTTGTCCCAGACCTTCACGTGGACCTTGGCGACGGTGCCAGAGGTGGGGGAACCCAGGAGCGTGTTCTCCGCGGCCGCCTCGATGAGTCCGGCGGCGGCGATGAGCCCGTCCTTGTCGCGTGTGGCGGGTTCATAGGGCGGGGGCTTGATCGGCGCCTCGTTGGCGGTGCCGCGGGTGAGCTGCAGGGCGGCGCCGGCGCCGGCGAGGGCGAGGGCGAAGAGCAGGATGCGTTTCTTGAACATAAAGGCGGTCAGAGATGAGAGGTGTCGAGGAGCTTCGGGTCGTCGACCACGCGGCTGATGCGGCCGTCTTCCATCTCCGCGATACGGTCGGCGAAACGGAAGATGCGGTGGTCATGGGTCACGACGACGACGCAGCGCTCGGGCGAGCGGGAAAGATCGCGGACAAGCTGCATGATGTGGGCGCCGGTATCCTTATCGAGCGCCGAGGTCGGCTCATCGCAGATCAGCAGCGGCGGCTCATGCACGAGGGCGCGCGCGATCGCCACGCGCTGCTGCTGGCCGCCCGAGAGCGCGTTCGGCCGGCCCTCTTCGCGGCCCTTGAGGCCGACCTTCTCGATGATGGCCAGGGAGCGCTCGCGCGCCTCGTCATAGGGGCGACCTTGGATGAGCAGCGGCACCATCACGTTCTCGACGACGGTGAGCGTCGGGATGAGGTTGAAGGACTGGAAGACGAACCCAAGGTTCTTGCGGCGGAAGGAGGTGAGCGCCTCTTGGCCGAGTCCGTCGAGGCGCTGGCCGAAGACCTCGACCGTGCCGGCCTGGGGCGTGAGCGTGCCGGCGATGACGGAGAGCAGCGTCGTCTTCCCGCAACCGGAAGGACCGACGAGCATGATCAGCTCGCCGCGGCGGGCTTCGAAGTCGGCCTGTTTGAGCGCGACGACCTGGTTTTCCGGCGTGCCGAAGAACATGTCGACGCCGGTGGCGCGGACGGCGACGGTGTGGGCGAGGTGGCTCATCCGCGGAAGACAGAGGCGGCGTCGACACGGGACACCTTGATGATGCCGATGACGGCGGAGACGAAGCTGATGCCCAGCACCAGGGCGAACGTCGCCCAGAGGATCTGCGGGAACATCACGAAAGGCGGCATACCCTTCTCGATCATCACGCGCCCGATGGCCTGCGCCATGCCGGCGCCGAGCCCGAAGCCGATGAGGCCGGCGGTGAAGGCCTGCACGAAGAGCATGCGGGCGATGACGCCCATGCCGGCGCCCATCGCCTTGATGGCCGCGAAGTACTTCAGGTTCTCAAGCACGAAGGAATAGAACGTCTGTCCGGAGATCGCGATGCCGACGAAAAGTCCCAGCAGGACGGCGGTGCCGAACGAGAACGGGATGCCGGTGTTGGTCCAGAACCACCAGAAGGTGTTGCGGGCGAGGCTGCGCTCACCCCAGTTCCAGATCACCGTGTCGGAGGTCCAGGCCTTGAGGCCGGTATCGCGCTCGATGCGGCCGCAGAGTTCGGCGGGCGTCACTCCCTTCTGCGGCTCGACGAGCATGAAGCTGAGCGTGCGGCGGGCGCCGAGCGTGTAGCCTTTGGCGCGATCGTAAGTGGTGTAGACGAACGGACCGCCGGTGAAGGCACGGCGCACCTTGCAGATGCCGACGATGCGGGCCTGGATGTCGTTGATCTCGAACGTATCGCCGACCTTGAGCGGCGTGTTCCGCGGCTTGCCGTCGGGGCCGACGCCCATGCGGCCCATCAGCGAGGCGCCCCACTCGTCGACGATCACGGTGTCAGGCAGGCGGAGATCCTCGATGCGGCCTTGCGTAAGGACGGCCGGAGCCCCGGCGAAAGTGTCCGCGTCGATGCCGACGAGCGTGATTAGCTTAAAGTTGCCGTCCTGCATGCGCGCTTGGACGAAGGAGGTGTGCAGCGGTGCGGCCCAGGCGACGCCGTCGACGGAGCGGACGCGGCCGAGGTCCGTGTCGCGGAGCGGCTTCGCGTCGTTGACCTGCTCGACCATCGGGTCGCTGACCCAGACCTGGGCGCGGATGTTGACCATCGGCGTGTAGGTCCAGCTCATGATCCCGAAGAAGACCGAGCTCTGCTGGGCCATCAGGAGGGCCGAGAACGCCAGGCCGCACAGGAGCATCGCCAGCTTGGCGCGGTCTCCGAAGAGCATATTGAGGGCGAGGCGATACATCGGACGTGTCCCGTGAGTGTCTCCCCAACAAGCCACGGGTCAATGGGAAGTCAAACGGCCCGGACGATGTCCGGGCCGTTTGATACACGGGGTGGCTTCGGGGGCTCAGCCGGCAGAGAACATCAGCTTACCTTTTAAAACTGACGGACCCCAGGGAGCGTTAATCGCCCATGCTGCTACCAGCAGAACTAGCGCGATGGTGTAACAAATAAGCACCTTGGACTGCTTATCGGACTTGGCTGCGATGTGAAGAAGGGCGACGGCGGCAAGGGCGGCGAGAGGGTGTAACGCTGAGATCGCCTTGTGAGAGACAAACAAAGCAATCAGGCCGATAACGATGTTGATATCGACCAAGACAGCGGTGATCCGCTGAAAGACGGGCTTCGGTCCGGCGATGACCACAGTAAGAATCACTGCAGCAATAAGCGTAAGGAGAACGTGGCCTCCGTAAATTTCGTGAATTTTGCTGATGAGCGGCTTGGTGGTTTGTTCCATGCCGTCACCTTGGGGCCCACCCGGCCTGATTCAAGCCATCCTGCAGGATTTCACCGATCTTCCGGAAACAACCTGCGGAAGAACCAGGCCGCCAGCGCACCGCCGGCCAGCTGCACGGCGACCTCGGCCATGACCCGCGGCGCGATCTTGGCCAGGAACGCGAACTCGGCGACGAAGGTCTTGGTCCCGAAAAGCCCGTCGGAGAGGGCGGAGAAGACGCCGAGGAGCGCATGGGCCAGCGAGACCGCCGGATTCATGGTGAGATCGAACTCGCCGAAGGTGCCCGACAAACCCAGCACCACGGCCGCGATGGCCAAGCCGAAGTAGCTATTGCCCGCGGTGAGGCGGGAGGTGCCGACCATGAGGATGACGAAGGCCAGGACGAAGGTGCCGAGCAGTTCGACGGTGGCGTTGGCGCCGAAGCCGGCGAAGGCCGATTCGCTCAAGGCGTCGACGGCGCCTTTGGCGTGCTCGGAATCATGGCCGAGAAGGAAGCCCGCGACGGCGGCGGCGAGGATCGCGGCCGTCAGCTGCACGCCGACGTATGACCAGAGGGCGCGGGAGCTCGAACGACCCCGGAGGCGGAAGGCGAGCGAGACGGCCGGGTTGTAGTGGGCGAGCGAGATCGGGGCGCCCATGTAGATCAGGGCGCAGAGCAAGGCCGCCACGGAAAGCGGGTTCGTCGCGACCAACGCCGCGAGGCAAAGGAAGAAGGTGCCGACGGCCTCGAGGAGGAGCTTGTTCCGCATGATGAAAATCTCGTCAGGATTCGGGCGGGCTCAAGCGCGGACTGGCTCAGCGCGCCGCCTTGGCGCCCAGCCAGTTCTCGCTGAAGGCGGCCATGTCTTCGTAGCCTGGCAGGCGCCGGGTCCGGCCGCGCAGCTCCCTGGCCGCTTCTTCCTGGGCCGCGAACAACCCGGTGAGCGTCTCGTGCAAGGGCGTCTTCTTGTTCTTGTCGTCGACCAACCAGAAGCCGACCTGCTGTCCGTCGACGACCTCGTTGTTATAGTACTGCCAGAACAGCACCATCACCGGTTTCCACGTCAGGAACTTCGCGAGGATCTCGCGGTTGCGCTGGTCGTGCTTGGCCCCGTCGGCTTCGCACACCTTCCAGGACAGTCCGCACTCGCCGACGAAGACGCGCTTGGCGGGCAGGCCCGGCTTGGCGGCAAGCTGGGAGTTGACGTAATCCAGCGTGGCGCGGACCTCTTCCGCAGGCAGCAGCTGGCAGTCGTACGCGGAATAGGAGACGAAATCGACGTTAACCTTGGGAAGCACCGCGTTCACCATGCGCCGGCG
>Ga0214206_1000180_pt1 | contig 17363 bp, 17 predicted proteins | sample TroBogEpilimnion_26_FD_153044 | JGI IMG/M metagenome (GOLD analysis project Ga0214206, IMG submission 153044) | Freshwater microbial communities from Trout Bog Lake, WI - 07JUL2009 epilimnion | ecosystem: Environmental > Aquatic > Freshwater > Lake > Epilimnion/Euphotic zone | place: Trout Bog...
TGCGGATCCCATTCCACGAGATCCCAGCGGTACGCATGCATCTCGCCTTTCACCTTCACCGCGGAAGCCACCAGGTGAGGCGCGCCTTTGGCGTCCGGTAGCGTGACCGCGCCCCAGACCCAGGTCGGCCCTTCGCCCGGGATGGCCGCGACGCCGCGGGGTCGGGTTTCGCCTTGCGCGGTCTTGCGCTCGGTCACGTAGGCATAGGGCGGGCGCAGCGGCGGTTTGGCCGGCGGCGCGAATTTCTCCGTCGAAGCCGACGAGACGTTGAAGATGCCGAGCGGGTAGTGCGGGAGGTTCGTGTCGCCCCAGAACCAGAGCAGCTTCCCGCCGAGTTCCGCCGTCACGACGCTGTCGGAGCCGAGCACGCCGCTTTCTTTCCAGTCGGGCAGTTCGCCGAGCTTCTGCGATTCCGCGAAGAGCCCCGCTCCCGTGAGGCGTCCTAGCCGTCGGGCCAGGATCGTGCGCTCGACGATGACCTTGAGCGTCGTGCCGGGCTTCGGTGTCAGCCGGACGCCATGGTAGCCGAAGCCGTCGGCCTTCACGCCGTAGCCATGGCCGATGACCGTGAACCAAGTCTCACGGCCCATCAGCTCAGGCAAGTCGCAGGCGATCAGCCCCGCGTTGTCGGAGACCAGGCGGACGCCGTGGACGGTGCGCAGCTCGACGCCCGGCACCGGCCATGCGTCGCCTTGCTCGACGACCTCGATGCGGCAAGGTTGGCCGGCGCTGGCGCTCGCCATGACCGACAGCAGGCCGAGGAGGCATGGGGTGAGCCGCATGGGCGCAGTGTCGGTCTTATCCTCCGTGTTTCAAGCCTGCGGAGGGCTTTTCGCTTGGAGCGGGAGCCGTCCGGGCTTACCTCTGGGGCATGCTTCCGGAAGCGCGTCAGAAAGAGCTCAAGGCCTTCGCCGAGAAACTCGCGGACATCGCCCGCCGGGTCCTGGTCGCCGCGCATGCGCGCGTCGAGACCGAGGTCGAATTCAAGTCAGACGGCACGCCCGTGACGGTCGCCGACAAGGAGGCCGAGCGCCAGATGCGCGCGGCCATCAAGCAGGCTTATCCCGACCACGGCATCCTCGGCGAGGAGTTCGGCCCCGAGAACGTCGACGCCGAGTATTGCTGGGTGCTCGACCCCATCGACGGCACCAAGTCGTTCCTTTCGCGCGTCCCGCTTTACGTCACCCTCATCGGGCTGCGTTACGAAGGTAAGCCCGCGCTCGGCCTCATCGACCAGCCGATCCTCGGTGAGCGCATCCTCGGCGACAACCGCACCTGCGAGCTCAACGGCCGCCCCGTGCGCGTCGAAGAGGTCGCCTTGAAGGACGCCGTCGTCGTCTCCACCGACCTCGATAATGTCCGCCGCCTGCATCGCGGGGCCCGCTGGAACCGCCTCGCCGACAGCGTCGCGCACGTGCGCACGTGGGGCGACGGCTATGGCCACCTCCTCGTGGCGGCCGGGCGCGCGCACGTCGTCGCCGACCCGATCATGAATCCCTGGGACCTCGTCCCCGTGCTGCCCGTCCTGCGCGGCGCCGGCGCCGTCGTCACGTCCTGGGATGGCGGCGATCCCGTCAAGGCAGGCAACATCATCGCCGCGGCGCCGAAGCTGCACGCGGAAGTGATGCGGACCTTGGCCGACTGACCTCGGTCAGAGGCGGATCTTCAGCGAACGGCCGTGGGCGTCGAGGCGCTCCATGCGGGCGAACGCGTCGACCACGCCGGCCGCCTTCTTGAGCGAGGCCGGATCGTACTGCACCAAGCTCGTGCGACGCAGGAAGTCGGCGACGCGCAGGCCGCTGAAGAAGCGGCCCGTGCCGCCGGTGGGGAGTGTGTGGCTGGGGCCGGCGGTGAAGTCGCCGAGCACCGTGGGCGTGTGGCTGCCGATCAGGATCGCGCCGGCCGTCGTGATCTGGGCGGAGAGCTTCTTGAGCTTCGCCTTCGCGACCATCAGTTCGAGGTGTTCCGGCGCGACGAGATTGGCGGCTTCGGCGGCGTCTTCGATCTTCGGGACGAGGATCACGCAGACCTTGGCGTCGAGGGCCTTGCGGATCTTCTCGCCGTGGGTGAGGGCGGCGGACTGCGAGCGGGCGGCGGCGAGGCACTTGTCGGCGAAGGCTTCGGTCTCCGTCACCAGGTAGAGTTTCTCCTTGCCGCTGCCGTGTTCGGCCTGGGCGCAGAGGTCGGCCGCGACCCACTCCGGATTGGCGGTGCGGTCGGCGATGATCATCACTTCGCTCGGGCCGGGGAGGAGGTCGACGCCGACGAGGCCGAAGACCTGGCGTTTCGCTTCGGTGACGAACGCGTTGCCCGGGCCGAAGACCTTGTCGACCGGCGTGACCGTGCTCGTGCCGAGGGCCATCGCGGCGATGGCTTGGACGCCGCCGATCGCGTAGACCTCGCGGACGCCGCAGAGGTAGAGCGCGGCGAGGATGTCAGGATTGATCTTCCCGTCCGGGCCGGGAGGCGTGCACGCGCAGAGTTCCGGGACGCCGGCGACCTTGGCGGGCAGGGCGGTCATCAGGACCGTCGAGACGAGCGGGACCTGGCCGCCGGGGATGTAGAGGCCGCAGCGACGGATCGCGTGGTGGCGTTCGCCGACCGTGGCGCCGTGGGGGTTCTTCGCCGTCCAGCCTTTCGGCAGCGTGCGGGCATGGAAGGTCGTGACGCACTTCGCGGCCTCGTCGAAGGACTTCTTCTTCGCCGGGTCGAGGTTGGCGGCGGCCTTCTCGAGTTCCTTCAGCGGGACGCGGATCTGGCGGACCGTGAGCTTCGCATGGTCGAACTTTGCCGTGTAATCGAGCACCGCGATGTCGCCGCGGGCCTTCACGTCGGCGATGATGGCGGCGACCGCGGCGCGCACGTCGGGGGCGGCTTCGCCCGAGCCGACGAAGGCGCGAAGCTGGGTGCGGAAGTCCTTGTCGCTGGTGCGGAGGAGGGTCATGGGCTCAGAAAGAGGGGAAATCGAAGAGGCCGTTCGGCAGGGCAGGGTTGACCTCGATGTGGTCGTAGGTGACTTCGCCGGACTTCTTACCGTCGACCGTGATCGATTCCTTGGCCGGGAACGCGATGCCGTCGGCCTTGGTCAGCGCTTCCACCTTCTGGCGCTGGAGTTCGCCTTTCGGGGTCGGCTGGTCGGAGGCCACGAGCGCGAAGGACTCGGCGTCGAAGTGGCGCGTGATGCGGAAGCCGCTGACGTAGGCGTATTCGACCGCGTGGGTCTTGCGCCCGTCCACGTCCGAAAGGCCTTTGTAGGTCGCCGTGCCGACGGCGGCGGCAGGGATGGCGAAGAAGGCCAGGTCGTCGCGGGACATGTCCTGCAGCTTCTTGAATTCCTCGTAGGGGACGGAGCGGATCTCGCGGGCGGCGAGGGCGTCGAGCTTGCGGGTGGTCCAGCCTTCGAGGCGTCCGCCGCAGACCGCGGTCTCGAAGTTGCGGTTGCGCTCGACGGTCCTCTGCAGGCGGTAGCCGGGCGTGGAGAGCGTGAGGGTCGTCACGTTGATCTCCGCGCCCTTCTGGTCGTAGGCGACGAACTCCATGCGGAGCGTCTTCACCTTGTCCAAGGCCGCGACGTCGGAGGTGAGGGCCGCGCGCGCCTTGGCCACGACGGTCTCGAGGGTCAGCGCCTTGTCTTCGGCCGCGAGTACGGACGGTCCCGCGAGCAGAAGCATCGCGAACAGCGCGGTGAACGGGCGGAACAGGGCCATGGAAGGCCGATGTTGGGCGGGGGTCCTTGCTTGGCAAGCATCGGAAGGGCGGCCGCGCCGCTTCCGCCGACTTAGCGTTCGCCGGTCGCCTTCAGCAGGCCCGCGACGTCGCAGCGGCCTTCGTACAGCGCCTTGCCGACGATGGCGCCGACGAGGTTCGGGTAGGCCTTGGACATCTCGGCGAGGCGCGCGACGTCTTCCGTGCCGGAGACGCCGCCGGAAGCGATGACGCCGCAGGGGCAGACCTTGAGGACCTCTTCGAGGGATTTCCAATTCGGACCCGTGAGCATGCCGTCGGTCGCGATGTCGGTGTAGATCACCGTCGAGACGCCGAGCTCGCCGGCTTCCTTGGCGAAGTCGGTGGCCTTGAGGGTCGTGACGGCCGTCCAGCCTTTGACGGCGACGAGGCCGTCCTTGGCGTCGATGCCGACGGCGAGGCGCGGTCCGTGGGCCTTGGCCATCTCACGGAGGAAAGCCGGATCGGTCGCGGCGCGCGTGCCGATGACGACGCGGCTGGCGCCGGCGGCGTAGGCGGCTTCGGCGGTCGCGCGATCGCGCATGCCGCCGCCGAACTGGATCTTCGGGCCGAGCGCGGTGATGCGCTGGAGCGTCGGGAGGTTGAGCGGGGCGCCGCCGAAGGCGCCGTCGAGGTCGACGACGTGGATCCAGGCCGCGCCGGCCTGGGCGAAGACGATGGCCGGTTCGACGGGGTCCTTATAGTAGTCGGTGCGGGCGTCGTCGCGTCCCTGGCTGAGGCGGACGCAGCGGCCGCCGCGGATGTCGATGGCGGGGTAGGCGAGCATGGAGATCAGGAGGCTTTCTTCTTCGGCACGACGACCGCGACCGGCTGTTCGCCGCGGATGGCTTCGGCCGTGACCGTGAACTTCGAACCGGCGGCGGCCTCGGGCAGCGCGTACATCGTGTCGAGCAGCACGCCTTCGAGGACCGAGCGGAGGCCGCGGGCGCCGGTGCCGAGGGCCAGCGCCTTGTCGGCGGCGGCCTCGAGGGCTTCGCGGCTGAAGTCGAGCGACATGCCCGAGAGGGCGAAGAGCTTGCGGTACTGCTTCGTCGCGGCGTTGCGCGGCTCGGTCAGGATGCGGATGAGGGCCTCGCGGTCGAGCGGCTCGAGCACGGAGATGACCGGCAGGCGGCCGACGAACTCAGGGATCATGCCGAAGGAGAAGAGGTCTTCGGGCTGGAGGCCCGCGACGATCTGTTCGGCCGAGAGGGAGGGCTTGTCGTTCTGCGGAGGGACGAAGCCGAGGGACTTCGCGCCGCCGCGGCGGGCGATGATGCGGTCGAGGCCGGCGAAGGCGCCGCCGCAGATGAAGAGGATGTCGGACGTGTCGACGCGGATGCACTGCTGTTCCGGGTGCTTGCGGCCGCCGGCGGGCGGCACGTTGCAGACCGTGCCTTCGAGCAGCTTGAGCAGCGCCTGTTGCACGCCTTCGCCCGAGACGTCGCGCGTGATCGAGGCCGAGTCGGACTTGCGGCCGATCTTGTCGATCTCGTCGATGAAGACGATGCCGCGCTGGGCGCGTTCGATGTCCATGTCGGCGGATTGCAGGAGGCGAAGGATGACCGTCTCCACGTCGTCGCCGACGTAGCCGGCTTCCGTCAGCGTGGTGGCGTCGGCGATCGCGAACGGCACGTCGAGCATGCGCGCGAGCGAGCGGGCGAGGAGCGTCTTGCCGGTGCCCGTCGGGCCGATCAGCAGCACGTTGCTCTTGTCGAGCTCGACGTCGGCGAGGTCGCCGGCCTGGGCGGCGGTGGCCTGCTTGAGACGGTCGTTGAGACGCTTGTAGTGGTTGAAGACCGCGACCGAGAGGACCTTCTTCGCGTGGGCCTGGCCGATGACGTGGGCGTCGAGCTCGAGGCGCAGCTGCGTGGGCGGGATGAGCTTGATCGGCGCGAGCGGATGCTTCGCGGGGGCTTCCTGCATCGCGGGGCCGCCGGCGGCGGGCGCGGCAGCCTTGCCGTCGCGCGACTTCTCGCGTTCGAGGAGGCGGCCGCAGGTCGACACGCAGGCGTCGCAGATGCCGACGCCGCCGGGACCGGCGATCAGTTTGCCGGCCTGCGCGGCGGGCTTGCCGCAGAAGGAGCAGCTCTCGGCGCGGTCCCCGGCCATGCGCTTAGGCGCGGCCCGCCTTGGGCGCGACGACGTGGTCGACGAGACCGTAGGCCTTCGCCTGCTCGGCCGTCATGTAGAAGTCGCGGTCGGAGTCGCGCTGCAGGTCCTCGGGCGTCTTGCCGCTGTGCTTGGCGAGGACGTGGTTGAGCGTGTCGCGCCAGCGGAGGATCTCCTTCGCGGCGATCGAGATGTCGGACGTCTGGCCCGTCGCGCCGCCGCTGGGCTGATGGATCATCACGCGGCAGTTCGGGAGCGCGTGGCGCTTGCCCTTGGTGCCGGCGGCGAGGAGCACCGTGGCCATGCTGGCCGAGAGGCCGATGCAGTAGGTGTTCACGTCGCACGTGAGGAAGTTCATCGTGTCGTAGATCGCCATGCCCGCGGTGATCGAGCCGCCGGGGGAGTTGATGTAGATCGAGATGTCCTTCTTCGGGTCTTCCATCTGCAGGAAGAGCAGCTGGGCGATGACCGCGTTGGCGACCTCGTCGTAGATCGGCGAGCCGATGAAGATGATGCGGTCCTTGAGGAGGCGGCTGTAGATGTCCCAGGCTCGCTCGCCACGGGCGTCGCGTTCGACGACGTTAGGAATGATGTAGGACATGGAGGTGCGGGAGGGACTGTGCCCGGAAGGAGGGAATTCTCAACCTCAGGCCGCGATTCCGCCGGCGAGGACGGCGTCGAGGGCCTTGTTGAGGAGGGCGTCGCGACGGATCTCGGCGATGCGCTGGCGGTCCTTGACCAGCTTTTCGGGCTGGGTCTGGCTGGCCTGGGCGGCCTGCATGATGGCCGAGCCGAGCTCTTCGCGGGACACCTCGAGCTTCAGCTCTTCGGCGATGCGGGAGAGGACGAACTGGGCGCGGACGCGGAGGGCGGCGGCCTTCTTGGCTTCGGCCAGGATGTCGTCGCGCTGGGTCTCGAGTTCCTCGGGCTTGGTGCCGCTGCGCAGGCGCATCTCGGCGTACTGGTAGAAGAGGCCCTGGGCGACGGAGAGGATGGCGGATTCCGGCAGGGGGAAGTCCTGGCCGGCGAGGAGGGCGTCGACGGCCTTTTCGCGGCGGGCGGTCTCGGCGGCCTGCTGCTTCGAGCCTTCGATGCCCTTGCGGAGCTGGTCGCGGAGGTCGGCTTCGTCCTTCACGCCGACGGACTTGCAGAAGGTCTCGTCGACCTTCGGGAGTTCCTTGCGGCGGACTTCGCTCGCCGTGATGGCGTAGGAGACCTTCTTGCCGCGGAGGGCTTCGCGTTCATGCGTGGCGGGGAAGGTGAATTCGGCCTGAGCGGTGGCGCCGGCCTTGAGGCCGATCACGGCCTGGGCGATGGCGGGCACGGCGACGGCGGCGCCTTCGGCACCGGCTTCTTCCCACATGGATTCGGCGCTGCCGTAGGACTTGGCTTCGGCGTCGACCTCGGAGACCGGCTTGCCGTCGACGGTGCCGACGTAGCCGATGCGGACGTAGTCGCCCTTGGCGGCGGCGTCATCGGTCTTCTCGTAGCGGGCGCGCTGCTCGAGGATCTTCTTCAGGTGTTCTTCGATGTCGGCGTCGGTGACGGCGACGGTCTCGACGGGGACCTTGACGGACTTCCAGTCCGGGGTCTTGAAGTCGGGGACGACGTCGACTTCGTAGCGGAAGATCGCGTCGGCGCCGGAGCCAGCTTCGCGCTGGACGTCGGCCACGGTGTAGATCGTGAAGGACTTCTCCTGCTGGATGCGTTCGTAGCCCTGGGAAAGGAGGCGCTGGCTGACCTCATCGGCGATCTGCTTCGAGTACTTCTGGCGCACGACGGCCTCGGGGGCCTTGCCGGGGCGGAAGCCGGGCAGGGCGGCTTCGCGGGAGAAGCCTTTGACGACTTCCTTCTCGGCGGCGGCGACGGTCGCGGCGGGGACCGTCACGGTGACGGAGCGGCGGGTCGGGTTGGTTTCTTGGATTTTGATGTCCATGGTATGTATGAAAGGGAGGGAGGCCCCTGGTCGGCGGACGCCGCGGGGGGAAAGGCCGAGCAAATAGAACTACCCCCCACGGTCAACAGCGGAGGCAGGCCGTTTTCAGGCCTTTTCAGCCAGTCTTTTGCGCAGATGGGGCAGGACGCACCGGGGGACGAAGGCGGCGGCCTGGGAGAGCTTATGGCGGGCGATGTCCTTCACGAAGCTCGAGGAGGTCACGAACTGGTCTTGGCTGGGCATCAGGATGACGGTCTCGATCTCGGGGGCCATCAGGCGATTGGCGTGGGCCAGGTCGAATTCGAACTCGAAATCGCTGAATTTACGGAGGCCGCGGATGATGGCGGCCGCCTTATGCTTGCGGGCGAACTCGACCGTCAGGCCTTCGAGCTCGAGGACCTTGACGTTGCGGATGCCCTTGCAGGCCTGGCGGGCCATGCTGAGGCGCTCTTCGACGTTGAACCAGGGGTTCTTGCTGTCGCTGGCGGCCACGGCGACGATGACCTGGTCGAACAGGCGCGAGGCGCGGCGGAGGACGTCCAGATGCCCCAGCGTGATCGGGTCGAAGGTGCCGGGGTAGACGGCGATGCGGTGGGTGCGGGACATCGTTTTCCTGTTGCGGCGTACTCTCGGTCGGGAACATCCTTTCGGCAAGCCCGCATGCGTTTTCTTAGGCACCTTCCCAACCTCCTGACGGCCGCCCGTCTGCCGGCCATCTTCCTGATCACCCTTTGGACCTATTGGGCCGGCCCTTGGGCCAGCGCGGCCTTGGCGCTCTTCATCCTGGCGGCCCTGACCGACATTTTCGACGGCTGGATCGCCCGCAAGCTGAACGCCGTGACCGACTTCGGCCGTCTCATGGACGCCCTGGTCGACAAGATCTTCATCCTCGGCCTGTTGGTCGGTCTCGCCGCCATCGACTGCCTGCCCGTCACGCGCTGGGGTGATGGCGGACAGCCGCTTCCCGTGAACGGCGAGATGGTGCTCTACACCTCCTTCGGCGTGATGCTCATCATCATCCGCGAATTCCTCATCACCGGCCTGCGTCTCGTGGCCGCCGCTTCGGGCCAGGTGCTCGAGGCCGAGGGGCTAGGTAAGATCAAGACCTTCCTGCAGATCCTGGCGATCGGCCACCTCATCGGCCTGCGCGCCTATGAGACTCACTGGCATCTCTCGGCCGAATGGCATCAGCACTGGGAGGTCATCATCATGTCGCTCTTCTGGCTGTCGGTGGCGCTGACCGTGGTCTCCGGCGCCAGCTACCTGATCCGCCATCGTCGACACCTGCCGGGCCTGGCTTCATGATCGTCCAGATCGCGACGCTCGGACCGCTCGGCCGACTCAAGGCGCCGGGCACATGGGGCTCCGCTGCCGGCCTGCTCTGGTGGGCGTTGGTGGTGCGTTTCGCCCATGCGAAGGGCGGCCCGCACGAATTCATCTTCGATTCGCTCGTCGTCCTGACCGCGATCCTGCTCTGCGGAGTCGCCGCCGCCTTCATCGGCAAGAAGGACCCCTCCGAGGTCATCCTCGATGAGTTCGCCGCGATGCCGCTGGTCTTCCTCTTCAATCCTTATGTCTACGGCGGCAAGTCGTCGTTCCTGCTAATCATCCTCGGTTTCCTGCTCTTCCGTCTGTTCGATATCACGAAGCCTTTCGGCATCAAGGCGCTCGAGAAACTGCCCGGAGGTTTCGGCATCGTGCTGGATGACGTCATGGCGGCGATCTACGCGAACCTCACGCTGCACGGCATCGCCTGGCTTTGGGCGATTCTCTGATGTCGCCGCGCTGCGCTCCAGTCGACACCGCGGTCATCCGGGTGACGGGCGAGGATGCGGCGGCTTTCCTGCAAGGGCAGTGCTCGGCCGACCTGCGTAACGTCGCGTTCACCGACGCGCTCTGGCTTAATCGCAAGGGCCGCGTGCTCGCGCACACGGTCATCTCGAAGGAAGCCGACGGATCCTATCTTCTGCTGTGCCCGCACCTGTCCGCCGCGGAGACCATTGCCATCGTGACCGCGAACGTCATCGCCGATGACGTCGTCGCCACGGATGAATCTTCCGCTTGGCAGAGATATGTCGGCTGGGGCGCGGAGCCGGCCATCCCGGGCGCGAAGGTCTTCGCCACGAATCGATTCGGTGTCGCCGCCTGGGACATCCTCGCGCCGATCGGCGTCGCCGTGACCGGCGAGCCTGCTTCGCTTGGTGGACTGGATACGCTCCGCATCGCCGCGGGCGTGCCGGCCGTGCCGGCGGACTGCGGTGCCGGCGAGTTCCCTCAGGAGTGCGGGCTGGATGCGTGGGTCAGCTACACGAAAGGCTGTTATCTCGGACAGGAAGTCATGGCCCGCATCCAGTCGATGGGCTCGCTTCGCCGCATCCTCCGCCGCGTGTCGGGCCCCGTGTCCGTCGGGCAGGAACTGAAGACGCCGGAAGGAAAGGTCGCCGGCACCGTGCGCTCCGCCTCAGGCGAGGCCGGCCTGGCTTTGGTCTCGGTCGACCTCTCCGAAGGTTCAGTCCTGGGGGAAGTGCGGATCGGCGCACCGGCGGCGATGCCCGCGCGCTGACCTGTTTCCATTTGCGGGCAGGACTTCGCCTCGTATGGTGGCGGCGATGGCCTCTCCCTTCCATTACCAGGAACCTTTCCCGCTGGGCGCCGATACCACGAAGTATCGCCTGCTCACCAAGGAGCATGTCTCCGTCGCCGAGTTCGACGGCAAGCCCGTGCTCAAGGTCGCCCCGGAAGCCCTCACGCTTCTCGCCAACCAGGCGTTGCACGACATCAACTTCTACCTACGTACCGAGCACCTCGAGCAGGTGGCCGCGATCCTCGCGGACAAGGAAGCCAGCGACAACGACCGCGCCGTCGCGCTCGCGATGCTGCGCAACGCCGAGGTCGCCGCGAAGGGCGTGCTGCCGTTCTGCCAGGACACCGGCACGGCGCAGGTGACGGCCAAGAAGGGCCAGCAGGTCTGGACCGGCGGCGACGACGCCGAGGCGCTTTCGCTCGGCGTGTATCAGGCCTACGCCCAGAACAACCTGCGCTACTCGCAGCTCGCCCCGCTTGATCTCTACACGGAAAAGAACACCGGGACCAACCTGCCCGCGCAGATCGACATCGCCGCCGTCAGCGGTTCCAAGTTCGAGTTCCTCTTCGTCGCCAAGGGCGGAGGTTCCGCCAACAAGTGCTACCTCTATCAGGAGACCAAGGCCGTCCTGAATCCGAAGTCCCTCGTCAAGTTCCTCACCGAGAAGATGCAGTCGCTCGGCACCGCCGCCTGCCCGCCGTATCACCTTGCGTTCGTCATCGGCGGCACCTCCGCCGAGGCCACCATGAAGGCCGTCAAACTGGCTTCGACCCATTACTACGACGCCCTTCCGACTTCCGGCAACGAGCATGGCCGCGCCTTCCGCGACACCGCGCTCGAGGCGGAACTCCTCAAGGTCGCGCACCAGCTCGGCATCGGCGCGCAGTTCGGCGGCAAGTGGTTCGCCCTCGACGTGCGCGTCGTCCGCCTGCCTCGCCACGGCGCTTCGTGCCCGATCGGCCTCGCTGTCTCCTGTTCGGCCGACCGCAACGCCAAGGCCAAGATCGACAAGGACGGCATCTGGATCGAACAGCTCGAGACGAATCCCGGGCGCTTCATCCCGGCCGAGGCGCGCAAGCATGCCGATGCCGCGAAGGTCGTGAAGATCGACCTCAACCGCCCCATGGCGGACATCCGCGCCGAGCTGTCGAAGCATCCCGTGACCACGCGCCTCGCGCTCACCGGCACGCTCGTCGTCGCCCGCGACATCGCCCACGCCAAGATCCGCGAGCGCCTCGAGAAGGGCGAAGGCCTGCCGCAGTACATCAAGGACCATCCCGTCTACTACGCCGGCCCCGCCAAGACGCCCGCCGGCATGGCTTCCGGTTCGTTCGGCCCCACCACCGCCGGCCGCATGGACAGCTACGTCGAACTTTTCCAGAAGCATGGCGGTTCGCTCGTCATGATCGCCAAGGGCAACCGCGGCGAAACCGTCACCAACGCCTGCAAGGCCCATGGCGGTTTCTATCTCGGCTCCATCGGCGGCCCCGCCGCGATCCTCGCGCAGGAGAACATCCGCAAGGTGGAGGTCATCGATTATCCGGAGCTCGGCATGGAGGCCGTCTGGAAGATCGAAGTCGTCGATTTCCCCGCCTTCATCCTCGTCGACGACAAGGGCCACGATTTCTTCCGCGAACTGCCCGGCGGCTGCGGCATCTGCGGCCCCTGATTCGTTGACTGGGTCCGGGCGGCACGTATCCAGAAAGCATGCCCCTCCTGCTTACCCTGGCCGCGTTCCTTTGCGCCGCCGATACCGCGCCGGTCGTCAAGCCTGCCGCCGAACCTGCCTCCGAGGACACGCCGGCCGCGCTGAAGAAGGTCCCCGTCTATCCTAAGACCGTCGCGGTCCTCAAGGATGTCGCCTACCTCGGCGGGACGCGCAAGGAGAAGGCGGACATCTATTCGCCGCTCGACCACGATAAGACCAAGCCCCTGCCTGCTATCATCGTCATCCATGGCGGCGGCTTCAACGACGGCGACAAGGCGCGCAACCGGGAGCTCAACATCAGCGAGAACCTCACGCTCAAGGGCTACGTCTGCATGAGCATCAACTACAAGCTGCGCCGCACGCAGGGGCAGGTCACCTGGCCGCAGAGCGTGTACGACGCCAAGGCCGCCGTGCGTTATCTCCGCAAGGAGGCGGCCAGCCTCGGCGTCGATCCGGAGCGCATCGGCGTCATCGGCTGCTCCGCCGGCTGCAACCTCGCCATGATGCTCGCCACGACAGGTCCGGCCGACGGCTTCGACGCCGTCCCAGGAGAGCCTTATCAGGACGTATCGGCGCGCGTCGCCTGTGCCGTCGGTTTCTACGGAGCCGTCGACCTCATGAACTATCATGACATGAAGATGTTCGCGAAGACCCGCGAAGAGGCGCCTGAGCTTTATAAGAAGGGGTCGCCGATCACCTATCTGAGTCCCCAGTCCCCGCCCATGCTGCTCGTGCATGGCACCGCTGACGTCACCGTCCCGCTCAGCCAGAGCGAGACCTATCTCAGGGTGGCCAAGGAGAAAGGCGCTCCCTGCGCGCTCGAGGTCATTCCCGACGCCCCGCACACCTTCGATCTCCAGCCCAAGCAGCGCGACCTCCGTCCGCTCGTGACGGCTTTCTTCGATCGGCATCTCAAGGCTAAGGCCGCCAAATAAGAAAGGCGCCCGCGCGGGCGCCTTTCTCGGGAAGCTCTGGGCCGCTCAGGCTTGCGTGTCGTAAGTCGACCGGTCGAACGCCAGCGCGGCGCGGAAGAAGAAGCCGGTGACCGGCAGCGTCAGGCCGAGGCCGAAGCCCACGCCTTTGCCGAAACGCTTCGCTATGCGCTGGCAGAGCCAGCCCCACCAGACGAACAGCAGGACGAGGCAGAGCACCTTGGGGCCTTTCTGGTGGGCGGCGAGCAGGGGGATGATCAGCAGCATCGGGAGCGTCCACCAGGCCGAGAGGCCGGCGATGCGCGTGAGGATCACGTGATGGTAGACCGGGATCATGGCCTTCCAGCCCTCGTGGCCGGCTTTCTCGAAGATCAGCCAGAGGCCGCGGATACTGAAGGCGAGGGCGGCGACCAGGGAGACGGCGAGAAAGCAGACGACGAAAATCTTGCCGTAGACTTCGGAGGGGACGTCGGCGGCGAGGACGGTGGCGAACACGGGGGTGAGGTTCATGGGGTGTTTCTAGTCCATGCCCGGAAGGAGTCTATCGGTAATCGTCCTCCTGTGGCCGAGGCGTCGCTTCTTGGGGCTACGGGCCACGGCGAAAATGAAAAGGGCGCCCATTCGGGCGCCCTTTTCATTGAGGGTGGAGCCCGGTTTATTTCTCCCACTCCAGCGCGCCGCGCTTGAATTCGTAGGCGAGGCCGAGCACGAGGACGCCGAGGAAGGCCGCGGTGGCGGCGGTGATGGCGATGCCGGCGGCCAAGAACTCGCGGTAGACGAGGGCCCAGGGCACGAGGAAGACGACTTCGATGTCGAAGAGGATGAAGAGCATCGCCGTCACGTAGAACTTCACGGCGAAGCGGGGGTGGGGCTTTCCTTCCATCGGCAGGCCGCATTCGTAAGCCTTGTCCTTGATGTAGTTGCCTTTCGCGCGCTGGCCGAAGACGTGGCTGGCGATCAGGATGATCGCAGGGATCGAGAGGCCCAGGGCGACCTGCACGAGGGCGGGCAGGTAGGTGCTGAGGGACTGGGATTCGGCGGCGGCCATCGGAGACAGACACAAAAAAGCCCTCGCCTCGGGAGGCAAGGGCTTTTGCGAAAGCGCCCTTATTTGAGCTTAATTTCGGGCGAAGTGATGATCGCCGGCGCCGGGCCGGGAATCTGGATCGTCGGCGCAGTCTGTTCGGGCGCGGGCTGCTGGGCCTTCTTGAAGTCGGCCAGCGAGGCCGGGACTTGTTCGGCCAGCCAGGCGGCGGCGACGAAGGCCGCCTTCTTCGCGGAGGCGTGGGACGGGTGCTTAGGGTCCGAGTGATCGACCTGCACGAAGGTCTTGCCCTGGTCGTTGGGCGAGGTTCCCGCGAGCTTCGCGAACGTGAGCGTCACCGAAGAACCGTCGAAGAGAGCGAGTTTCACCTGCGAGGAGCGGGCGGCCTTCGCGACGTCCTTGTCGTCGAGGGCGGCGGCATCGGCGGCGCGGACCGTCGCGAGCGTCGAGACGATGTCTTCCACGGCCTGGGCGCTCTTGCCTTCGAAGGGGGCGCCTGGCGCCTTGCGCGCGAACTCGGCCTTGCCGTCCTTCCACTCGAAGGAGATCGCCTTGATGTCGGCCGGCTTGGCTGTGAACAGCGTGAAGTCGACCCATGAGGTCGGGTCGCCTTCGAGGTAGCCCGTGAAGTCGGTGCGGATCGCGAAGTCCTGTCCCGCGAGGCGGGCGCTGGCGCCGAGGCCGTCTTCGGTCTGCTTGCCGAACTGGACCGTCACCGGCTTGCCGTCGGCTCCGACGAGCGTCAGCGAGGAGTCGGCGAGGCCGAGCTTCTCGAGGCGCTTCGGGTTGGCGGTGAGCTGGCCGAAGTTGTTCGCCCTCTGCAGGCCGCGGATGAGGGGCAGCAGGCGGTTCTCGATCTCGGCCGGGAGGCCGAACTTTTCCTTCACGGTCCATCCTTCGGCCGTCTTCTCGAGCGTGACGCTCTTGTTGTTGGCCTTGATCGCGAGCGACTTCGCGCCGTCGAGCAGGGCGGCTTCGACGAGCGGCTTCTTGTCGGCCTCGGTCTTAGGCGCTTCGCGGGTCAGGCGGATCGCCGCGAAGGCGAGCAGCCCGAGGACGAGCGTGGCGATGAGCAGGTTCTTGTTGCGCATGGCGGATTACGAAAGCTTGCGGCGGCGGGCCAGGGTGTAGAGCAGGCCGAAGAGCAGGGCCAGCGCCGGTCCCGCGAGCAGGTTGAGCACCTGCAGGCGTCGGCCGAGCGAATTGACGTCCTCGCTGAGCCCGCGGCGGATGACGCGACGTTCTTCCGAGAGCTTGTCGGCCTCCTTCTGGAACTTCTCGATCTCACGCTGCATCTCGGGCGTGATCACGATGCCTTTGGCCGTGACGCCGCCGCCCTGCTTGGAGAGCTCGGTGATCTTGGTGTTGGCCTCCTCGAGGCGACGTTCGATCTCGTCGAGCTTCGCCTGGTAGCGGAGCTGGGCGACGCGTTCGAGTTCCTGGACCTTCTTGAAGGGGCGGAGCGAGGTGCCCTTCGAGCGCAGGCTGACGAGCTCGTCGCTGCCGCCGAGCGTCTCGAGGGCGCTGACGACGAAGCCGAGGTTGTCGTTGATCGGTTCCATCGCGGCCTGTCCGCCGACCTGGCGTTGGCGCACCGTGAACGGATCCATCATGAAGTCGGAGTCGGCGACGACGAAGAGACGGCCGGGCTTCTTGCTCGCCGCGAGGTGCGGGCCGGGCAGGGGCTTGGCGACGGGCTTGGGCGGCTGGCCCGGAGGCGTGGGCTCAGGCTTAGGGGCGGGCGGTGCGCCTTTCGGGAAGGCCGAGACGAAGTCGCCGGAGACCGAGGCGACGAGGACGCGGGGCTTGCCGTCGGCCTTGAAGGCGAGGGCGACCTTCTCGAAGGGGCCGGCGCTGGCCGAGAGGGCGTCGACGGCGCCCATGCCGGCTCCGCTCATGGTGATGAGCGGTTCGAGCTTCAGGCGCTTCTCGGCGCCGGAGATCAGGCTGATCGCGCCGGGCTCCATGAAGGCCACCTCGCGGAGGTCGGTCGTGAGCGGCGAATCCTTGGAAAAGGCGGCGCCGGTGGCGGCGAAGGCCGGCTGGTATTGGACCGGATCGCCGCGCGAGCTGCGGATCGCCACCGAGCTGGCGGCGTCGCCGACGATCGCGTCCATATCGACGTTGACGCCCCAGGCGCGGAGCAGGGCAGGGTCGCTGGAGGCCGTCATGGCCATGGGCGCCATCATGAAGGGCATGTTGCCCTGCTGGAACTTCTGGATGCGCGACAGCGGGTCGACGGCCGCGAAGACCGGTCCGCCGTTGAGCAGGAACTGGTCGACCGCGTAGGCGAGCTGCTCGTCGATGTGGTGGGCGTGCACGAGCGCCACGACCGCGACGTCCTTCGGCAGTTCGTTCGCCGTCGTGTTGAGGGTGATCACCTCGAACGTCTGGCTGAGCTCGGCCAGCAGGAAGTCGGCGGGGCCGGGCTGCTGTTCGCCGCCTTGCGGCATCTGGTTGCTGATCGGCAGCGAACTGATGAAGGCCAGCTTCGGGCGGTCGAGGCGCGAGGCCGAGGCGATGAGTTTCGAGATGTCGAACTCCAGGAACCGTTCGCGCGAAGGGTCGAGCATCGGCAGGACCTTCACCGTGTCCGCCTGCTGGGCGGTCAGTCCGAGGTAGGCGCTGCCTTGGCTGGCGCGCATCGCGGAGATGCCGTGGCGCTGGGCGCGCTGTTCTTCCTTCGTGTCCGGGCGCGGGTCGGTGACGACCAGCCTGACCTTGCCGCCGGAGGCCGCGACGTATTCGCGGAGGAGGGTCTCGATGCGGCGCGAGTAGCTTTCGAGGTAGGGGCGCAGCTTCACGTCGGAACGGCTGACGAAGTATTCCAGCGTCACCGGCTCATCGAGCTTGGTGACGATGCGCTTCGAGCCGGCCGAGAGCGTGAAGGTGCGGTCGGCGGTGAGGTCGGCGCGGGCGGGGACGGCGCCGGAGATCAGGTTGACGAAGAACGCGGCCGCGAGGACGGCGAAGGCGGCGAGCAGGGCTTGGGAGCGGTTCATGGCGGGGGTTTCCGGTTAGCGGCGTTCGACGATGATGGTGCTCAGCCCGAGGCCGGCGAAGGCCACGGAGAGGAAGTAGGCGATCGGCCGGACGTCGATGAGCCCGAGCGTGAAGGGTTCGAGGTTGCGCCACAGGCCGAGGCGACGGATCTCGTCGACGCCGCCGGACCCGAGGGCGCCGGCGAGCAGTTCGTCGAACACGCCGTAGCCGACGAGGACGAGGATGAAGCAGGCGAGGAAGCCGGTCACGAAGGCGATGACCTGGCTGCGGGTGAGCGCGGAAGCGATGGCGGCGATGCCGAGGCAGGCGCCGGCGCAGAG
>Ga0214206_1000182_pt1 | contig 17307 bp, 15 predicted proteins | sample TroBogEpilimnion_26_FD_153044 | JGI IMG/M metagenome (GOLD analysis project Ga0214206, IMG submission 153044) | Freshwater microbial communities from Trout Bog Lake, WI - 07JUL2009 epilimnion | ecosystem: Environmental > Aquatic > Freshwater > Lake > Epilimnion/Euphotic zone | place: Trout Bog...
GGAAAGTAAAAAGTATTACGGGCATAAACTTGAAGATGTAAGAAGGGTGCAGTTTTATTGTTGGTTCGCTGCCTTTATTATCACGTGTTTGCTGTTTTACTTTAATTTAGTATGACATGGGCAACCTATTGGTTTGTTGTTTATTTGGTTGAATTGTTAATTTGGGCATATGTAGTTTATTTGCATTTTGAAGAAAAGTTACATAAGAAACCTAAAGTAAAGTTTCCTGTGGAGCATAAAGTAATTGTTCGAACAAAGAAAGATATTGTCCGTGGATGATGAACTGTTTAAATGGTGGACAATGTTTGCATTAATTTGTATGATGTTAATTATTCTTCTAAAGGATTGATATGGCACTTGACCCCATTTCTGCTGCGTTAGATTTAGGTAATACGCTTATTACACGCATTTTTCCTGACCCTGCACAGCAAGCAAATGCAAAGCTTGAGTTGTTAAAATTACAACAATCGGGCGATTTAGCAACCATGACCGCTCAAACAGACATTAATAAGGAAGAAGCAAAAAGTGCATCATTATTTGTATCGGGATGGCGACCTGCGATTGGGTGGGTATGTGCGTTGGCATTGTTCTACCAATATTTATTAAAACCATTAGCATCTAGTTTATTACCTGCTTTTGGAATCCAAGTACCACCATTAGTTGGATTGGATGACAATTTGTGGCAACTTATGATGGGTATGTTAGGTATGGGCGGATTAAGAACATTTGAAAAGGTACAAGGAGTAGCAAGCAAATGAATACTAAAGACCACGTAATGTTGATTGCTTCATGGTCACTTGTTTGTGTCATTATTGCCATGTTGTTAATGTTTGGATTTGCTGTAATTGACCCAAATGTAGATGATACAAAAGTTTTTGAGATTATTGGACCTGCTTTCCAAACGATTGTTGGAGGATTTATTGGTTTGATTACAGGCATTAAGATAGGTGAAAAAGATGAAGGATAACTATCAAACAGCATTAGCTCATGTACTAAAAAGTGAGGGAGGTTGGAGTGATAACCCTCAAGACCCAGGAGGGGCTACTATGAAAGGGATTACGTTTGCTGTATTTAAGGAATGGAAGCGTAACCCACATTTAACTAAAGATGATTTAAGGAATATAAGCGACCAAGATGTTCACGACCTTTACAAGCAATTATATTGGGATAAAGTACATGGTGACGAGCTTCCTAGTGGTGTCGATTATGCCACTTTTGATGCTTCTGTTAACATGGGCGTTGGTAGGGCTAGTAAACTACTACAAGAAGCCGTTGGAGTACCTGTTGACGGCGTTATTGGGAGCGGAACGTTACAAGAAGTTCAAAAGGCGAATGCACGTTCTCTTTTAGAAAACTTTTCCGTGCAAAAGACTAATTTTTATAAATCGCTACCAACATTCCCAACCTTTGGTAAGGGATGGTTGAATCGTGTTGCAGAAGTAAAAACAAGTGCAGAAAGTATGCTTGCATAAGCAAAATCGTATTAAAATACAATAAACTGTTTGGGATAAACGGTTGGCATAACTAAGGAAAAATTATGGCAGCTCAAACTACGCCCACAAATACATCTGCGTCGGCAATGACGTATAACTCTCTTATTCTTGATATTCAACAATATCTAGAGCGTAATGATTCTGCCGTAACAAATCAAATCCCTGAATTTATCATGTTGGCTGAGTTTGAAATTGCTCAGCAAATTAAAACTTTGGGACAGTTGCAAGTAGTTGAGTCAACCATGGTTACAGGTAATCCCGTTATTCCTAAGCCTGCAAGATGGCGCAAAACGGTTAGTATGAATTTAACTACAGGCGGGCAAATTCAGCCTATTTTCTTACGTAAATATGAATATTTGCGTCAATATGCGCCAAGCTCTACAACGACAGGCACACCGCTATATTATGCGGATTACAACTATGATAATTGGATTGTTGCCCCGACACCTGATACAAATTACACCTTTGAAGTATTGTATTACGAGCGACTTGCACCATTATCTAACGACAATCAAACCAATTGGTTGACACAAAATGCACCAAATGCCATGTTGTATGGAACTTTATTACAAGCTATATTGTTTGTAAAAAATGACCAACGGCAGATTTTTGAACAGAAATATCAAGAAGCAATGCAAAGCTTGAAACAAGAAGACCAATTGCGTATTGCTGACAGACAAGCTATGGCTATTGAAAGTTAACTATGACGAATCCAACGTATACCAATCCATTTACAGGTCAAACCGTATCGCCAAGTTCAACATCTTATGAATCGTTGACGATTAATGCAGATACGACATTACAATGGTCAATTAATGGTAACAATCAAAATCAAGTTACCGCCAATATTATTGAGGTAACGAATACCAATACAAATATTGTTAATCTAATCATGCCACCTGCTACTCAAGTAGCGCAAGGTCAAGCAATGATTATCCGCAACATTGGAACGTATTCTTTTACAGTTGTTCAATATAATACGTCAGCTCCGTATCCAACGATTATTACAATCCCTTCAGGATTGTCGTATTACATCTATGTAACCAATAATACAACAACTGCAGGTACATGGAATTACGTCTTATTTGGTGGTTCAACGGCGTCGACAAGCGCATCTGCATTAGCAGGATATGGTTTAGTTGCAATTAATACCACTTTAAATCAACAGTATTTAGTGTCTACATTTAGCTCTAATACGACTTTAACTTCAAATGCTCGTGCGCAAATGAATGTATGGACAGGGGGTGCAGGAACGGTTAATTTACCGTCTGCATCAAGTGTTGGAGCAAATTGGTTTACGATAGTTAAAAACGATGGTGCGGGCATATTAACTATTACACCAAATGGAACAGACACAATTGATGGCAACTCCAATCAACAATTACAACTGACAGAATCGATTGTTCTTGTTTCATATGGTTCAGGTGGTTGGTATACCTTTGGATATGGACGTTCTAATCAATTTGCCTATACAGAGTTAGCTTTATCCTTAACAGGTGGAACAACTGTACTGACTTCAGCTCAAGCGCAAAATACCATTCAAATTTATACAGGTTCATTAACAAGTAATGCCATTATTGTTGTACCGCAAACAGTACAACTGTACACGGTAACCAATAATACGACAGGTTCTTATACTTTAACGGTTAAAACAAGTGCAGGCGGTGGAGCTACGGTTTCTGTAGCGCAAAGTACATCTTTGGTATTGATTTGTGATGGAACAAACGTTTATAACGCGGCTTCGGGTTCTACATCATCGATTACATCATTAACCTTAGGTAATGGCTCTACATCTGTACCGTCACTCAAGTTTGTGGGTGATGCAAATACAGGTTTATTTTTGCCATCATCGGGTCAATTAGGTATTGTTGTATCGAACGTACAGCAGGCTTATTTTAGTTCAAGCGGATTAAATGTAACAGGAGTAGGTGCATTCACAGGAGCTGTTTCAGGAACAACAGGAACGTTTACATCAGGCATTTACGCAGGAGCGTTTTAATGACCTCTAAAGTATTTACTTTAATGACCATCAAGCCTGGTATTCAGCGTGATGGAACAAATTTTGCATCTCCAAGATATGTAGACGGACTATGGGTAAGATTTCAACGTGGATTGCCAAGAAAGATTGGCGGATATAACGCATTATTCCAAAACGCTACAGATATTAGTCGTGGCTTAATTATGCAAGCGATTAATGGTTTGAACTATATTTATAGTGGACAAAGTGATGGCGTTTTAGGTTGGCAAACCAACGATTACAACGCACAAGGCTCAGGTCCAACTGTATTAAATATGTCAAATGCTTTCTCTTCTAATGTCAACAATTTATGGCAATGGGATTTGGTATTTGACCCAAATGGCACAGGTCAACTACAAGTTCTAGGACACCCTGGGCAAAATCTATTAAATATTGATAACTCAATTAATACTCCTGTAATGACGGGTACGTTTCCTTATGGGGATATGACCAAAGTTGGCGTGTTTACAAATACCACAATTACAACAAATGGTTTGCCTAACTTAACAATAAGTCCTCCAAACTATGCAATTGGCGCAGGATTATCTGTTTCAGGTACAGGAATTCCTGCTAGTACAACCATTGAGTCATCTACTGTTACTTCAACGCAACTTTTAAGTTCTGTTGCAGTTACAAGTACAAGCGGAACGTTTTCAGCATCAACAACATCAGGATTGTTTGTAGGTCAAACTGTATCCATTAGTGGCTCACTAGGCACATCTTCTTTATCTTCTGTTACGGTTACAGGAACAAGTGGAACATTTTCATGTACGCCAACTACAGGATTGTATGTAGGACAGTCTGTTACTGTAGGAGGTTCATTTACTCCCTATTCGTTATCTAGTGTTGCTATTACAGGTTCAAGTGGTACATTCTCATGTACTTCAACTGTTGGTTTAGCGGTTGACCAAACAGTTTATGTTAGTGGCGCATTTCAAACAACATCTCTTTCTTCAGTAACTGTTACAAGCAATTCAGGGCAGTTTTCTTGTGCATCAACCTCAGGTCTATATGTAGGTATGCCTATTACTGTTACAGGAACTCAGTCGTTATCTACTATTTCAGGAGTAGCGGTTACAGGAACTGCAGGACAATGTTCTTGTACAGCAACAACAGGTTTATATATTGGTCAACCTGTTATTGTTACAGGAACTCTAACGGGTTCAGAAACAGGTATTAATTCTAATCAAATTTATTACATTATTTCTACTAATGGTACAACGTCATTTACATTATCTGCAACGTACAACGGAACAGCAATTACAACAACAGCGGGTACTACTACAGGATTAGTTTTTCAAGCAACTTTATATAGTGGCGTGTATTCTAATACAACGTATTACATTACTGCAACAAACGGGACGTCTACATTCACTTTATCTGCAACACAAAATGGACCTGCTATTACTACTGTTATTACAAGTCTATCGGGCTTAAATTTTGTTGGGGCATTAGGAACGGGATTAACTTCAGGTACTATTTATTATATTGTTGCGACAAACGGGACATCAACATTTAGTTTGTCTAATATAAAAGGTGGGACGCCACTAAGTGCGACTTATGGTTCAACCACAGGATTATCATTTCAGACAGTTCAATATGCAGGAATTAGTCCTCCCACAACATATTATGTTATTGCAACCAATGGCACATCGACATTTACATTATCTGCAACATCAGGTGGTTCATCTTTATCTACTATAGTTGCGCCATTAACAGGTTTGACTTTTACAGTATCTCAAAGTATAGGTATTCCTGTTAATACAACAAGTTCACCGAATTACTACATTATTGCAACTGATAATGCTAGTACATTTACATTGTCTGCAACGCAAGGTGGTAGTGCTGTAACAACTATTGTAGCGCCCACAACGGGCTTAACATTTACATTAGGTACTTTCCAAAATGTAATTATGACAAACAATGCTACTGCAACAGGAAGTGTGACACTTACTTATGACAATAATATTAGCGTGTCAGGTGGCGTATGCGTGTTATATCCTTATACTTTCGTGTATGGCAATAATGGCTTAATACAAAATAATAGTGCAGGCAATCTTAATAATTGGATTGGTGCTGACGCAAACCAAAATAACGTATCAGGTACAAAAGTTGTAAAAGGAATGCCACTAAGGGGTGGTACAACATCACCTGCGGGCTTGTTTTGGAGTACTGACCAATTAACACGTGTTACCTATGCGCCACAAAACGTAGGCACATCAACTATTTATTGGCGTTATGACATTATTTCTACGCAGACATCGATTATGTCAAGTCAATGTGTTATTGAATATGATGGCATTTATTATTGGTGCGGTACGGATAGATTCTTGATGTATAACGGTGTTGTTCAAGAAATACCGAATAGTATCAATCAAAACTACTTTTTTGATAATTTAAATTACTTTCAGCGTCAAAAGGTTTGGGTCAGTAAAATTCCAAGATATGGCGAAATATGGTGGTTTTATCCATCAGGTAATGCAACAGAATGTAATAACGCTATTATTTATAATGTACGTGAGCAAACTTGGTATGATGCAGGTTTTGCAATGGGTGCAAACCGTAGTGCGGGTATATTTACAGAAGTTTTCAGATATCCAATATGGGCAGACAATACTTCGTCTTCTTATAGTGTGACCCAAGTACTTGTTGTTAATGGTGGTTCAGGATACGCTGTAGGTGATTTTGTAAGCATTAACGGGCAAGGTGCGGGCGCTATTTGTCGAGTAGCTACCGTTAGTGGTTCAACTGTTTTAACTTTAACGCTAATTAATGGCGGAAATTATTCAGTAGCCCCTTCAGGTGTAACAACAACAACTGCACGACCACCATCAGCAGGAACAGGATTAACAGTATCTTTATTTACAAAACCAAGCTACGTTTTATGGCAACATGAAACAGGAAAAGATTCAATTATTAATACAAACGTAGATGCAGTTCCATCTTATATAGAAACAAATTCATTAGGATGGGTAAATGGCGGTATAGGTAACCCTCAGGCGTCAGGAGATAACGCTTGGATTCGTGTTGAAAGGGTTGAGCCTGATTTTGTACAAAACGGCTCTATGAGCTTATATATTAAAGGTAAAGGCTATGCGGATGAACAAATTGTCACAAGTCAACTATCGCCTTATGTATATGACCAAAACACCTTAAAAATTGATATGAAAGAACAATACCGTGAAATGCGTATGCGGTTTGAAAGCAATACTTTTGGTGGTGATTATCAAATGGGTAATGTATTAGTACACGCCGATATTGGCGATGTTCGTGGCACAGGTAATCCATGATAACCTTTGACCCTCGTAATATGACTTGGGATTATTGGTGTTCCCTTATGGCTGAACAATTTGCAAGTAATCAATTGGGGACAATACCTGAAGAACATTGGCGTTTGTGGGCGGATGGAATGCAAGGTATTGGTTATTTTGTACAAAATGGCGTACCTGACCATAGAAATTTTAATACATGGCAAGAATGGGCATCAAGCTTATGTGGTTTTATGAATATTGTATATACGAATGCGAATTATTAAATGCACCGATTGACAACACAAGATATTGTTAAAAAAGCTGTTGGTAATAGCAAATACAAGCAAACCTATGCAGGTCTACATAAGCTTTTGTCTACTAATACGTATCGTTTAATGCGTGAAGGCAATACTTTGTTTTTAGTTCATATTATTGAAAAAGCAGTTTGTGAAATAGCTGTTTTAAATGGTGATACAAAAGATAATATGATGCAAAATTTTTATGGCTTTTTAAAAGCTTTAAAAAAATGTAATTATGAAAAAGTGTATATGGAGTCCAACTCTATTACAGTCATGCATCATCTTCAAGACAAAGGTTACAACATTAAAGGCGTTAACAATAATCATTACTTGTTGGAGTTGTAATGAGTCTTTGGGACGACATTGTTGACACGTTTTCTAATATTGGCTCAGGAGTTGTCAATTTAGCATCAACAGCAATTACTGATGTGGTAAATGTTGGTAAATCAATTTTAGCAAATCCTTTACCTACGATTGAAACAATTGCTTTAACAGCAACAGGAGTTCCATATCCTGTAGCCGCGGCGGCAATTTCTGCCGCTAACGGTGGTAGTTTAAATACGATAGCAATTAATTTAGCCACATCTTTTGCGGGCGCTGAAGCGGGAAACTTGATTGGTGCATATGTTGGTAATACGATTACTGACGTTTTACCTGAAGGAGGAAATGTTGCAGGATATAATTTATCTCCTTCAGATGTTGCAGATTTAGCAAAAACAGTACAAACCATTGTTACAAGTGCTTCAGCACCTGCATCGGTAGTTGCTTTGAAAGGCGGTAATTTAACAGACGTTTTAAATGCAGGTTTTGCAGGTGGCGTATCGGGATTAGTAACAAGCCAATTAAAAGATTATGGTATCAATGCAAACAATCTTGATGGTAAATTAATTACAAACAATGTCAACGCTGCTATGACCGCCATATTAAATGGTAATAGCATTGTTGGTGCAGTAACAAATGCTACCGTTGGTACATTATCTGCTTCAGGGTTGTCGGCATTAGCAAGTACTGTAAAAACAGAATACGCAAACATTTCTAAAGATAGTGACACATTAATATCATTAAATTCTACATTTAGCGATTTACAAAAAACTGCAAATGATTTTTATACAAATACAGTTGAAACTTTAAAAAGTACGGCATCGGATGCATATAAATCATTATCTGATGCATTTGCTTCTATACAACCATTAGAAAAAACTGCTCAAGATGATATTAGTGCTTACAACACAAATCTTGACCATTACAATAATTTTACGGCATATGCTCAGTCATTAGGGCGTGGAGTTACTAATACATCTTATGCGGGACAGGTTATTTTTGGACCTTATTCTTGGAATAATAATCTTTATGGGCCCGCTTGGGCAATTACACGTGATGCAAGTTCAATCCGTGGTGGCATACCTGTTATTGACAATATTGCAAATGATGTTAATTCGGCGGCTAGTACTGCTACATCTGCTATTAATACATTAGATAGTAATGTTTCTGCTTACAATACCAATCTAAACTCTTATAACCAAACAATTAGTGATTTAAACTCCGCAACAGATAAATATAATGCTTATGTATCGCAACTACAAGATATTGCTACTCAAGCAAAAACTTTATCAGATACGATTACGTCAAATGCAACAGATTTAAGTAAAGATTCTGCCAATTTAGCAACACAGACCTCAGCTATTGTTGCAAGTCAGATGGCACAACAATCGGCTCAATCTGCAGGTTATGCCGATGTAAAAGAAATGAATCAAGCCGTATCAGAGGGGTTTAGTTCAACAGATGCTACAAACTTCAAAGATGCATCGTTGAAAGGTTTTACAGACGCCAAAGAATACGATACAGCAACTGCAAACGGTTTTTCTGACAAAGCTGTTTACGATACCGCTAAAACAGATGGGTTTGATAATTATCAATCGTATAAAACGGCAACTGATGCAGGATTTACAAATGCTACAACTTATAACGATGCAGTATCTAAAGGATTTACTGACGCTACATCGTATCAAACTGCGTTAAAAGAGGGCTATCCTGACGCTAATTCGTATTCCAAAGGTTCTATTGGCGGATTTACAGATTATGCAACTTATAGTAAAGCTTCAGACATGGGTTTTACAAACTCTGCTACTTATGATGATGCTTTAACAAAAGGATTTTCTGACGAAACAAATTATAAAAAAGCAATAGATGGTGGTTTTGATGATAACAAAACTTATCAAGATGCACTTACAAAAGGTTTTACGGATGCAAAAAGTTATACAACTGCTTTAAATGAAGGTTACCCAAACGAAGATACTTATGCTAAAGGGTCACAAGGCGGATTCTCAGACTACAAAACCTATTCTCAAGCCTTAAAAGAAGGATTTAATGATAATACAAGCTTTGAAGATGCAAGCACTAAAGGATTTAATGATTCTAAAACATATGAAACTGCAACAAAAGAAGGTTTTGATAATGCTACAACTTATCAAGATGCAACAGCAAAAGGCTTTACAAATGCCGAAGATTATCAAACTGCAACAAAAGATGGCTATCCTGATGCGTCAACTTATAAAAAAGGAGTTGATGGTGGATTTGCTGATTATAAAGAATATGAGCCTGCTTTTAATGCGGGATTTACAACAAAAGCGTCTTATGATGATGCAACAGCTAAAGGCTATACCGACAATGCAACATATGTAAAAGCAGAAGCCGAAGGATTTCCTGATGCAAAAACATATGCAACAGCGTCAAAAGAAGGATTTCCTGACGATGCATCGTATAACAAAGCGTCTAATGCAGGATTTTCAGATTATTCGACATATACAGATGCAACGAATAAAGGTTTTTCGGATTCTAAGACTTATAGTTCGGCAATATCTTTGGGTTATCCTGATGAAGCAACTTATTCAAAAGCAAGCGATGAAGGATATCCTGATTACAAAACTTACAATACGGCAACTAATAGCGGATTTACAGATTACAACACGTACAATACCGCCACAAAAGAGGGCTTTACGGATTTTAAAACTTACGATACTGCAAATCAATTAGGATTTCCTGACGAAAAAACCTATACAACTGCTATTAATAACGGATTTAATGATTATTCAACGTATTCTAAGGCTACAGGACAAGGTTTTACAGATTTTAATACTTATACCACAGCAAATAAAGAAGGATTTACGGATAGCAATACGTATGATAAAGCGGTTGCAGGAGGATTTAGTGATGCAAATACATACCATAATGCATCAGATAAAGGGTTTTCTGATTTAGCAACGTTTACAAAAGCATCAGGTATGGGTTTTAACAGCAATGCTGATTACCAAAATGCTGTGGCAGGTAATTTTAATGATTACGCTACTTATAAAAAAGCAACAGATGAAGGATTTACTCAAGCACAAACGTTTGCCGATGCTACAAAAGCAGGAATTGCAAATGCTTCTGATTACAAAACTTATGTAAATGGTGGATTTTCTGATGCAAAAGTTTTTTATGATGCAAAAGCAATGGGTGATAATACCGTTAATCAGTATGCAAATGATAAAGGATTTAAAAGTTATTCGGATTTATTGTCGGCACAGGATGCGGGCTTTACTGACCCAATTAAGTGGGCTTCTGCATTACAGACTGCACAATATAATCCTGCCATAGCTACACAGTTAGGGTATAACTCCACAGCCGACGCAAGAACCGCACAAGCAAACGGATTTGATTCATCTAAAGATTTTTATACAGCACAAAAATTTAATATATCAAACGGTGAGGATTGGAACACTTTATCGCAATATACAGATGCAAACGGAAAATCAACGCAAGATAATATGATAGCGTTATCTAAGCTTGGTGATAATCCACAGCAAATGTATAACGCATTACTTGCATTAAAAGATGAGAAAGGTAATTCTCCATCTGCTACAGATGCTCAAGCAGTTATCAATCAATACTTTTCAAACTTTACGCCATCAACATTTAAACTTGGTGACCAACCCCAAGGCGACCAATATCAGGTTGGCGACAAAATAACCTTAGCAGATGGCTCAACAGGCTACCTAGGTCCACAAGGAAACATCATTACCTCAAGCGATTACAACAATTACCAGTATGTGGGTACACATACGGTGCAGGGACAATACGTTGATTTGGGTAACGGTTACTATAAAGTTGTCAACAAAGACAACCCAAATCAAATCATAAACTCTGGCGTTGTTTTTGTTGGAGAAAATTTACCAAAAACTGGTGACGCGGCGGGTTCATACACAATTAATCCTGACGGAACATATTCGGCGCAAAGTAGTGTCCCATATACACCAATTGGTAAGATTGATTTTTCGACATATTCACCTGAAGATATCGCTTCAATGAAGCCTGAGGAGTTATCTAATTTAACTTCTGAACAAATTGGGTCGTTGTCAAAAGACCAATTAAGCGGGTTAAGCGAAGAACAAATGCAGGCTTTGCAAAAAAATCTTCCATCCGATGTAAACACTAATCCTGACGAAGAAAGCAAATATAAAACTTTCCTTGATTTATTTAATCAACTTCAAAACAACACCAATACAGGTGGAACAGGAGGAACAGGTTCAGGCGGAACAGGCTCGGGAGGTACAGGAGGAAATTCGGGTGGTACAGGCGGAACGGGCGGTACTTCAAGCGGAACGGGTGGTACTTCAGGCGGAACAGGTGGTACGGGAGGAACATCAGGTGGAGCGGGTGGAACGGGTGGTACTTCAGGCGGAACAGGTGGTACAGGAGGAACTTCGGGAGGTACAGGCAATACAGGCGGCACAGGCAATACTTCAGGTGGTACGGGTGGCACAGGTGGTGCAGGTGGAACAAGTGGTACGGGAGGTACAGGAGGTACGGGTGGAACATCGGGAGGTACAGGTGGCACATCAGGAGGAACAGGCGGTACAGGTGGTACAGGAGGTACGGGTGGAACAACAACCACAGGCGGTGGTGGAACAACAACTACGGGCGGTGGAGGAACTACCACAACAGGTGGAACTACTACAACTACAGGTGGCACAACTACAACAGGTGGTGGTACAATTCCTTTAAGTGGGGGTGTAAATTCTACCACAGGTAGCGTTAATCCTAGTCCATTAGTAGCTACAGCAACATTTTTATCAGGAACAGGTGCAAGTACACCTGCACCACAAATTTTGGAGAGTTTAAAACAAATGGACGTTCAACAATATCCCCAATATAATTCAATCAAACCTGCGCTTTTAAAAAAGCTTGGTTTGTTACAAATGGTTAATTCACAAGAAACTGTTCCAAGCGAGCAGGAACAGATAAGCAAAGCAACAGAACCACCGCCTAATCAACAGCAACAAACTACATTAGACCAACCGCAAGAACCTACTATTCCAACTTTTAAAAAAGGTGGAGCATTAACACAAATGCATCGTCCTGAATTTATTACAGGAGCAACAGGACATTATGTTAAAGGTAAAGGCGATGGACAATCTGATGATATTCCTGCTATGTTGGCAGACGGTGAATATGTATTTGACGCTGATACTGTTGCTCAGTTGGGTAATGGCTCTAGTGATGCAGGAGCTAAACTTCTTGACCATTTTAGAGAAGCATTAAGAGAGCATAAACGTAGCGCACCGAATGATAAAATACCACCAAAGGCATCACCTTTAATGTATATGCGAGAAGCTCTTAAACGTCATAGAGGAGAAAAATAATGGCTGATTCAAGTGCGTTAACTCAAAATACAACAGGTGCTTTGACATCTGTCAATCCAACACTTACAAGTAGTCAACCTATTTTAGGTGCTTTGCCTACAGGAAATACAACAACAAGTAGTGTTGCCGCCCCAGGTACGGGACAAACTGCAGGTGGAGCAGGAGCGACTGCAACACAAGGCGGTACAAATCCTTTAGTAACAAGTACAGCAACTAATGTGACAGGCACGCCATCATGGTATACAGATTTTTTAAATCAAATATCTACACAAGGTCAAAACGCAGCTCAAAATGCACAGTATGTAGGTGCAACTGATTTACAAAATCAAGCTTTTAATCAAGTAGCGCAAAACGTTGGAAATTACAAACCCGACCTTACAAGTGCAGAAAATTACATTAGTCAAGTAGGAAACTCTAATCTTGCACAAGCAGTTGGTGATGTTGGACAAGCAAATATTGCACGTAATTTAGCGCCACAAGCAACCGCAGGTTTAGTTGGTTCAGGACAATTTGGTTCGAGCCGTGGGGCAACCGCTTTAGGTGATACGATTGCAAATGCTGAATTAGGTTTAACACAAGCTCAAGCACAAGCTTTGCAAACTGACATGGCAAATAAACTCGCAGCAGGTCAGGCGATGGGTAATTTAGCTACGACAACTGCAGGTTTAGGTACACAAGATGTTAATAATTTAGCAACTTTGGGCGCTCAAAAGCAAACGATAGCGCAAAATGAGCAGTTATTCCCTATGCAACAGTTAGCTAATGAATCTACATTGTTAAAGAATTATAGTATTCCAACAAGTACAAGCACTTCAACAACTGCACCTGCAACATCAGGACAAATGGGATTGTCTAATTTAGCAAATATATTAAGTTTGGCAGGTTCTGCAGGTACAGCGCTTGGTGGTTCAAGTGGCGCTTTAAGCAATTATTTATTTGGTACTAAAGCTACAGGAACAAAAGGACAAGCAGGATATACCCCTGGTACTGCAGGCGTTTTAGGCTCATTCTTAGATAAATTAACTTCGGGTAGTGATACCATTGATTATGCTAATTTAACAAAAAATGATTTTAATCCTGACCAACAGTTTACAACTGATTCATCAGGAAATATTCTTGATTCAAGTGGTAATCAAATTATGAGTGGAGATTCAGGTTATACAGTAGGATTTAATGGACAAATTCTTGACCCATCAGGTAATGCTGTTGACCCACAAACATTCTTTACACAAGATTAAGGAATAAATCATGGCGCTTCCTACAAATAATAACGATACAAGTTCAACAACTCCTAATTCAAATTTAGATATTAATCAAATTCAAGGCAAGTTGTTAACAAGCCAACAGAATTTGGATGATATTCTTGCGCAACAAATGAACAAAAAGCCTGATATTTGGCAAGCATTAGCCGCGTTCGGTAAGCCAACTCGTACAGGTTCTTTAGCTGAAAGTGCATCAAATTTTAGTGAAGAGTACGCAAATCAACAAAAAGAATTAGAAAACAAAATACCTTCATTGGCACAAATGCGTTCAGCATTGGGCGCTCAGACGCTTAAAACTGCCCAAGAAATGCAAGGCAATCAGTTAATGCAACAATATAACCAAACAGGTTTTTTAGACAAAATTAATACGTCTATTAATAACGGAGAGCCACCGTCTTCAACAGATATGGCAACTTTGAGTAAGTTATATGCGCTTGCACCGTCAGGTTCTTCAGCAAAAACAGAATTTGGCAAAATGTTTGAAATGGCTGACAAATTAGCAACTCAAGGTAGAGAAACCGTTAAATTAAATTCTGAACTAGCTTCCAAAGGAATGGATGTAGCAAAATTCATTATTGAAAATGGTCAACAAGCTTTTGATATGCTTCCACAAGCAACAAAAGATTTATTGCAAAAAAATTCTAATAAATCCAATCAACAACCTGTTGCAACTACAGCACAACCTACAGCACAAACTACTGAACAACCTGTATATCCTCCACCAAAACCAATGACTATAACAAGCGATTTTGGAAATCGTGTTAATCCTGTAGATGGTAAAACACCGCAATTCCATGCAGGAATCGATTTAGCGCAACCTGAAGGCGTTGGAGTTGTACCAATGGATGCAGGTAAAGTCGTGAAGGTTGAAAAGAACCAAGGCGGTTTTGGTAATCGTGTGGTTATTGACCATGGTAATGGTTTGCAGTCTTACTATGCTCATATGCGTGATGTAGATGTAAAAGAAGGGGATAAAGTTGACCCGAATAATCCAATTGGTACAGTAGGACGCACAGGAACAGTAACAGGTCCTCATACAGAATTTGGCGTATTGCAAAATGGAAAGCCAATTGACCCTAAACCATACATCAAAGATAAAAACTTATTTACGCAATACAAACCTGTTGCGCCATCTGCTCCTAGTCCTGCAGGAACACAGGTTGCAAGTACGGATAGATACGCAGGATTTCCAATCAAACAACAACAAGCATTCCAAGCTGCGGATGTAGAACGTATTAATAAAAAATTAGATGAAGTACCTGATTTGATGTCTAGTGCTAATAAACAAATTATTATTGGAAATACGCTATACAACACCGTAAAAGGCAATGAAGAAGCGTTTGGTATATTAAGACAAAATCCAACTTTAGCAAAATCTTTTGCAAACTTTTTAGAGAGTGGTATTAAAGTTGGAAACTTTCAAGCAGGATTTCCTATTGAAGAGTCTGTAAGAAAGTCCTTGCCTGAAAGACAGCAATTTGCAATTCAAAAGGTTGAATCTTTGTTAAATCAAATTGCTATTCAAACAGCGGGGCAAATGAAAGGTTCTGTATCTAATTATGAAGACAAGATGGTTAAGAGTGTTTATGGTACACCATCTAACTCGGCAGAATTTTTAAAATATATTGCAAACCGTGTCAAAATTGAAGGACAATATCAAAAAGATTTAGCAGAAAACTTTGCTAAGATTAATGCAAGTAAGCCATCAATGACATATACGCAATACATTATGTCACCGCAAGTAAAAATGATGGAAAAACAGTTTAATGATGCAGTAGATTTCGCAGCAAAGACATCGGCAAAACGTATGGGAATTAAGGACTTAGACTAATGGCTGAAGAAAAAAATCCTTATATAAGTTTAGTTGACAAAGACGTTCCTGTTGACCAAGAACAGTCCGTTGAAAATAATCCCTATATTTCATTATTACCTAATGATGAGCCTGAAAGAAAAGGTACGGTCACAATCGGTGAGCCATCTAATATTGATAAATATATAAACACAGCAATTGGTGCAGGTACAGGAGCATTAACAGGTCCAATGCTACAGCGTTTAATGGAAGCAGGATTGTCGCCGAAACAAACAAAAACGCCATTTAATCCAACAGGTCGTTTTGTAGAAGATAGTATTCAGAATTGGCGTACATATGCGGATAGGCAGAATGAACAAGCAAAAGCAGTTCGTCGTGCAAATGAAATGGCAAAAAAATATCCCAATTACAATGCATTGCCTAAACCTGAACCTGAAAAAACTTTAGTTGGAAAAATGCTTAGTCCTCTTGAAGAGGTTGGAAACCGTTTGGGTTCGGTTGGAAAAACAATTGGTGAAACTATTGGACCTAGGCTTGGTGGTGCTTTAGCTATGGGGTCAGGAGCGATGGAAGCTACGGACGCTTACAATCGTTATCAAAATAATGACCCATATGGGGCTTTAATTGCGGGCGCAGGTGCTGTTGGTTCAGGATTATCTATGTTACCTGCCGTAAGCCCTCCTACAGCGATTTTAAAAGGTATTGGAGCTACGGTAGCAACTGCATCGCCGTTTGCTATGATGTTGCATGATTATTTGAGAGATAGAGCTGTTAAGGATGGGACAGCCCAAACTCAACAGCAACCTCCGCAACAACAACCGCAACAGCAAGCTCCACAGCAACAATAGAGTCTTCTATCGTGAGAAGTTTGCCCCCTCTTCAGGGGGCTTTTTTTATGTGCTTTTTAACTTCACTCATAGATTGTTTTAAATGCTCTTCAAAAATTAAATCGGTTTCTTCTTGTATGCGTTTTAAAACATTAACCTTATGTTCTAATTCTGCAATTGTGTATAAACCGCCTTCTAGCAGATATTTAGTTACAAATGGAGATGGAACAAGGCATGTATTTGCTCTTTCCTCGTAGTTTGGAATTGCATCCCAATCTATTGGAAAACATTCTCGACAACCATCTAAATAAACTCCATGAATACATTTTGATATAGGCATTTTTATCCTTTATTTTTTGCACATTGTTTACAACGACTGAGATAACCGTTACGAGTTTTACGCTTGTAAAATAAGAACTCAGCCTTGACGATACGGCACACAGAACAGCGTTTGTAGCCTTTGTCAATGTTTGGCTTCTTCTTACCCCACAAGGATTCATCCCAACCCGCCTTAATGCGGTATTCAAGCGTGGTTGGGGGTATGCCAAGTTCTCTAGCTTTGGCTCGTATATTCATAAGACTTTCTATAATAACTCCATTTTTCAAGAAACCAAGGATTTTTGGATGGTCGAACATATCCAAAGCGCTCAAAGGTTTTCATAACATT
>Ga0214206_1000183_pt1 | contig 17273 bp, 20 predicted proteins | sample TroBogEpilimnion_26_FD_153044 | JGI IMG/M metagenome (GOLD analysis project Ga0214206, IMG submission 153044) | Freshwater microbial communities from Trout Bog Lake, WI - 07JUL2009 epilimnion | ecosystem: Environmental > Aquatic > Freshwater > Lake > Epilimnion/Euphotic zone | place: Trout Bog...
TTGTATTTTTGTCCGCTAACCAAAGAATCTTTAAGATTCATAAACATGATATGATATCCACCGGGTTTAAGTTCCACCATTGATTTTGCAGGTATTGTTAACCCTTCTTTTAATTCTCTCATTTTCATTACATTATCTTCCATTTTTGTTTCGTGAATTTGAACGCTATCTGCAAAACTAACATTAGTTATAGAAATTAATTTATCAGCAATATCTCCATTATTTTTAATACTTACAATAAAAGCACCACCAATTTTTGCTTGAGGCGAAGTAGCTCTAGTATAAGGATGATTAATTACTAATTGTCCTAAAGTATAGTCATGAGCAAATACATGATTTGTTATTACAATTAAAATTGCGATACATGATATTTTTTTAAACATTCTTAAATTCTTATACAATATAAAATAATTAAGAAATAGTATAAAATTATTCTTATAAAGCTTATAAGTATTGACACATATTGTATAATCAAACACTAATTAAAATTATTAATAATGGAACATTTGCTAGATCAAATTAATTTTTTTCATGATAAAGTTTTACTTCGAGGCTATATTTTTGGAGTTATTCACGCAGGATTAATTGTAGTTGGGTATTACACAGGTTGGAGCATTAATCGATTATTAAAAATAGCAACCAACGGATATATCGCTGGTATATTTGGAGCGATTTTGGCTCATGTTGTAGCTGATTTCGTTGCATCTTTGATTGATCCAGATATTAGACCAGCAACACTTGGAATATTTTTAGGAGGATTGACTCCGCTATTGTTAATTCCTTTTTTTGAAAAATTTGTTGTTAAGAGCAAACATCATATTGTTGTTGGAGATCATGACGACATAAAAAAAGATTTAGACGATCACGATCATCATCACTAAAAAAATATAATTTTTTTATTTTTATTTACAGCAATTGAATTTCTAACTATATCTTAAGAACAAATCAAGAACTTATTTTATGAAAACACCAATTATTTTACAAAAAGTTTCGGCAGGCTTTCCATCTCCTGCAGCAGATTTTGTGCAAGATGAAATTAATTTAAATAATGAGCTTATCAAAAATCCTCCAGCAACTTTTCTTATACGCGTTGAAGGCAACTCAATGATTGAACACAAAATAACAAGCGGAGATATGTTAGTTGTTGATCGAAGTTTAAGTTTAACAAATGATTGTATAGCGGTGATTAATTTTAATAATGAATTAGTAGTTAAAAACATTATTAAAGAAAAAAATAGTTTCTACATCAATACTAAAGAAGGAAAAATTTTAATTAACGAAAACTCAGATATTAATCTTTGGGGTATCGTTACTTACATTATTCATGCAACAAACTAAAAGAAGGGTTATTGCCTTAGTTGATTGTAATTCTTTCTACGTTTCCTGCGAACGTTTATTTCGACCAGATTTAAAAAGAGCTCCAGTTGTAGTTTTATCCAATAACGATGGCTGTATTATCTCTCGTTCAATAGAAGCAAAGCAAGCAGGTATTAAAATGGGTGAGCCTTTATTTAAAGCTAAATATTTAATTGATAAATATAAAGTTAAAGTGTTTTCATCAAATTATGAACTTTATGGAGATTTATCCAGAAGAGTGATGAAAGTTTTAAAAAATTTTTCACCAGATATTGAATTTTACTCCATAGATGAAGCTTTTTTAGATTTAACAAATATTCAAATAGATAACATTGAGGCTTATATTAAAAATATAAGAGAAGTAATTTTAAGATGGATTGGAATTCCGGTTTCAATTGGAGCCGCAAGTACCAAAACATTAGCAAAAGTTGCAAACCATGTTGCTAAAAAAAGTCAAAAGGGTGTTGAGGAATTTATTTCAAAAGACCAAAGTTATGTAGATGAAGTTTTAAAAACATTTCCAGTAAGAGAAATTTGGGGAATAGGCAAGCAGTTATCAAAGTTTTTTATAAATAATAATTTTCATAATGCTTTTCAGTTAAAGTCAGTTGATAATTCATGGGTTAGAAAAAATAGTAGCGTAGTTGTTTTAAAAACAATTCATGAATTAAATAACATCTGTTGTTTTCCTTTGAACTTTTCTTACACAGCAAGAAAAAATTGCATTGTTTCAAGATCTTTTGGAGAAAAGATAATTGAAATTAATGATTTAAAGGAAGCAGTTGTTAATCATTGTATAACTGCAGCAGAACGAATTCGCTCAGAAGGATTAATTGTAAAATCTGTTTATGTATTTATTAAAACAAATAAATTTAAAGATGGCTATACTTCATTGGTTAAGAAAATAGATTTGCCTATCGCAACTAATAATACTTTAGAGCTTGTTAACGTTTGTTCAAAAGCAGTTGAAAGTATTTATGTAAAAGGTCTAAGTTACAGCAAAGCAGGTGTATTATTTGGAGAATTGGAAGTTAAAGATAACTATGAAAAAAATTTGTTTTCTCATCTTAATCAAAACTTAGATTATTTAATGAAAGTAATTGATGATACAAACGTAAAATTTGGCAGAGGAACAGTAAGTGTAGCAGCTGCAAGGATTAATAATAATTATAAAATGAAACGAAGTCACTCTTCTAAAATAGATACCTCTTTTTTAAAATTTGTTCCTATTGTTAAAACAGGTTGAGAGTTATAAAATTTTACTATAGACAAACTTTTAATTAATATTACTAAAATAAATTTATATGACAAAAGTAAAAGCATATGGCGCAAAAACAGCGACTTCTCTATTAACATTAATTGAAATTGACAGAAAAGATCCTGTAGCTGACGATGTTAAACTTGAAATTTTATATTGCGGCGTATGTCATTCAGATTTGCATACAGCTAGAAATGAATGGAAAAATACACAGTACCCATCAGTTCCAGGACATGAAGTCGTAGGCAAAGTTGTTGCGGTTGGAAATAAAGTTACTAAATTTAAAGTAGGTGATTTTGCAGGCGTTGGCTGTATGGTTGATAGCTGCGGTAAATGTGGATCATGTCATGATGGTGAAGAACAATATTGCGACAACGGTTTTACGGGAACTTATAATGGGCCTGTATTTGGTGGTGAAAACACATTTGGAGGCTATTCAAAATCTATTACTGTTAAAGAGTCTTTTGTATTTAAAATTAAACATTCAGAAAAAGAGTTAGCAAGCGTAGCTCCATTACTTTGTGCTGGAATTACTCTATATTCACCTCTTAAACATTGGCAAGTTGGACCTGGAAAAAAAGTTGGTATTGTTGGTTTAGGTGGTCTTGGTCACATGGGAGTTAAAATTGCAAGCGCTATGGGAGCTCACGTTGTTTTATTCACGACTTCTAAAAATAAAATGCAAGATGGTCTAAAATTTGGAGCAAAAGAAGTTTGCATTTCATCTGATGAAAAAGAATTTGCAAAATATGTAGGTCAACTTGATTTTATTGTTAATACAGTCGCAATGCCACATAATTTAGATGCATTTTTAAACTTATTAAAAAAAGATTCAACAATGGTACTCGTCGGAGCTCCAGCAGACCCTCATCCTTCAACTCAAGTATTTAGTTTAATTTTTAAACGTCGAAGTCTCGCTGGTTCATTAATTGGTGGAACTACAGAAACACAGGAGATGTTAGATTTTTGCGCAAAACATAAAATTGTTTCAGACATTGAAATAATTAAAATGGATTATATTAATACTGCTTATGATCGTATGCTTAAGAGCGATGTTAAGTATCGTTTTGTAATCGATATGAAGTCGTTTTCTTAAAATTTAGTATTTAAAATAAATTTAGCAACCCAATGATCATCAGGATTATCTGATGCATGACCAATTCCAAAATTTAAATCATGTCCTGCAACATTAGTATCAATAACTGCATAAATTGCTTTACTGTTACTACTGAAGTTTTGAAATGGCTTATTATACGTTCCTAATTGATTGTAACTTTCAATTCCAATTTGAGTTTCTTTTGTAATTTGGTAGTTAACTTTAATATCAAAATCTTCAGTTGGATCTGGACTGCCTGAATTAAAACTTCCATCAGTATTTAAATTCACTGCGATATGCCAATTATCTACATTCCAACCAAGTATCATTTTAAGTTCAGCATTTTTTGAGTAAGGGGCAACAGAAAGGGATTGCAGACCTGTTTCAAAATTCAGTCCATAATATATTCCTTGATCTGAGTGCGGAGCTATATATTTTAATCTAGCTTTAAATCCATCAACGTCGTAATCACCATTAGCATTGCGTGAAGTAAGCAGATAAAATCCTGACTCAAGAGTATTAGTCAGTCCGTAGTTTACTTCGGGCGTTAGTCGATACATATGGTTTGGAGCTTGCTCGCCAGCATAAGAGGGTTTTGATCTTCCAGAAAAAGAATAATTGTTATGCCAATCGATACTAATTTCACCGGGAGCTTCTTTATTGTCATTGTAAACTTGAATTTCCTCAGGTGCTGCAAATGCAAATTTAGTTGAAAAAAATAGCAGCAGTATAATTTTTTGAACGTATTTGAAGTTATTGTTATTCATACTCTAATCTTGAATAAATCAGTCATTAATACTCTCATATATGTTAAAAAATCATCGAAAAAAAATAAAATATTGCTTAGTGATTAAATTTTAATATTATTAAAAAAAACTTAACAAGGATCAAATATATGCTTAAAAATTTAAGACTAACTTTCTTATATTTTGCTATCGTATTAGGATTGTTTGCTGGAGTAGCGCAAGCAGATTCAACTTTAGACAAAATTAAATCATCGGGAACAATTACTCTAGCTTATAGAGAGTCTTCAGTTCCATTTTCTTATTTAGATGACAAGGGTAAGCCAACTGGTTTTGGTTGGGAAATTTGTAACATGATTGCAAATAAAGCTAAAACGCAATTAGGTTTAAAATCTCTTGATATTAAAACTCAAGCAGTTACTTCGCAAAATCGAATTCCTTTACTTCAAAATGGTACAGTTGATATCGAGTGCGGATCTACAACTAATAACAAAACTAGAGGTGAACAAGTTCAATTTGCAACAAACTACTTTTACACTGGAACTCGTTTTTTAGTAAAGTCTTCAAGTCCAGTTAAAAGTCTTCCTGATCTTAAAGGAAAAACTTTAGTTATAACAACTGGAACTACTAACTACGAAATCGTTAGAAATTTAATTGCTGAGAAAAATCTTGGAATTAATTTAATTGGCGCTAAAGATCATAATGATGCGTTCTTAATGGTTGCTGAAGGAAAAGCAGATGCATTTGGAATGGATGATATTTTGTTATACGGTCTAAAAGCTGCTGCAAAAAATCCACAGGATTTTAAAGTTGTAGGTGAGGCAATACAAGTAGAGCCTTATGGAATCATGATTAGAAAAAATGATCCAGAATTCCAAAAATTAGTGAACGGAGTTCTTGCTGATATAATTAAATCAGGAACATTTACAAAACTTTATACCAAGTGGTTTATGAGTCCAATTCCACCAAATGGAATTGCATTAAAAGCTCCAATGAGCAAAGACCTTAAAGCAAATTTAACTGCTTTATCAGACAAACCAGCAAATTAATTTGTTGTTTTGTAAAACAAAAAAATAATATTTATATTTCGGTTGCGCATAATAAAGCGCAACCGGTAATATTTTATTAAATGCACTACACCTTTAACTGGTCATTTTTTTTTAAAAGTATTGGCGGCAAAGAAACCTATCTAACCTGGTTAGTCACTGCTTGGGAGTGGACATTAACTATATCTTTCTTTGGTTTTTTAGTAGCTTTTATTTTAGGGGCTATCGTAGGTATTTTTAGAACAACAAATAATAAGTATTTAGTTACATTTGGAAATATTTGGACTGAAATTTTTAGAAATATACCTTTATTAGTTCAGATTTTTCTTTGGTATCACGTCATTCCACATTTTATTCCAATCATTAATAAAGCCCCACGCATTGTATTAGTTGTCATGGCTATTGGTTTATTTACATCTTCACGAGTCTCAGAAAATTTTAAATCTGGAATTCAATCGCTTTCAATAGCTCAAAAACATGCTGGACTTGCACTAGGATTAAATACCCTTCAGCTTTACTGGTATGCTTTACTGCCACAAGCAATTAGAATTATTATTCCAACGTTAACGAGTGAAGCGATGAATATTATTAAGAATTCATCCGTAGCTTTTGCAATAAGTATTGCCGAACTGACAATGTTTGCAATGCAAGCGCAAGAAGAAACAGCTCGAGGAATTGAAATTTATTTAGTTGTATCTGTACTTTATTTTATTTCTGCTTTTGCGGTTAATTTAATCTCTCAATTTATTGAACATAAAATAAAGATTCCAAATCAAACTTTTGTAAAACAATGAATTTAGATTTTAGTTTTTTTACACTTAACATAATTTCAAACTTTATTATTAAGGGGTTATTATTTTCTATAAAATTAACTTTAGTTACTTTGGTGTGCGGATTAATTATAGGAACAATGATTGCGATGATGCGACTTTCTAAGTTTAAAATATTAAATTATCCAGCTTTAGGATATGTAGTATTAATAAGATCACTTCCATTTGTGATGGTTATTTTATGGGTTTTTATATTAATCCCTTTAGTTATTGGAAAATCTATAGGTTCAGAAAATTCTGCGTATATTACTTATATAGTTTTTGAATCTGCCTTTTATTCTGAGATTATGCGCTCAGGCATTCAAAGTGTTAAGAAAGAGCAAATGCAAGCAGGATATGCTGTTGGGTTAACTTATTTTCAGTCCATGCGTTACATCATATTACCACAAGCATTTAGAAATATGCTTCCAGTTATTCTAACTCAAACAATTGTATTGTTTCAGGATACTTCTTTAGTGTATGCAATTGGAGCATATGATTTATTAAAAGGCTTTGAAATTGTATCTAAGAATTTTAATAGACCTGTCGAAGCTTATTTAATTGCAGCGGTTGTTTACTTTATAATTTGTTTTAGTTTATCTTACGGAGTAAAATTGACCCAAAGAAAAGTTCAAATAGCTAAATAAAATGATTGAATTCAAAAATGTTTCAAAATGGTATGGCAATTTTCAAGTTTTGAATAATTGTACTTTTTCAATTCAAAAGGGTGATGTGGTTGTTATTTGCGGACCTTCTGGCTCTGGAAAATCTACATTAGTTAAAACTATTAATGCATTAGAATCTATTCAGCAGGGTGAAATTATTGTTGATGGTATTAAGTTAAATGATCCTCAAACTAATTTACCGCAGTTAAGAGCAAGAGTTGGAATGGTATTCCAAAATTTTGAATTGTTTCCCCATTTAAACGTCATAGAGAATTTAACATTAGCCCAAATTAAAGTGCTAGGCAGATCTAAAGATCAAGCAATAACGTATGGTTTAAAATATTTAGAACGAGTTGGTTTATTATCTCAAAAAGATAAGTTTCCAGGTCAACTTTCTGGCGGTCAACAACAACGGGTAGCAATAGCAAGAGCTTTAAGTATGGACCCAATCATAATGCTATTTGATGAGCCAACTTCAGCATTAGATCCAGAAATGGTAGGTGAAGTTTTGGATGTAATAGTAAAATTAGCTAAAGAAGGAATGACAATGTGCGTTATTACTCATGAAATGAGTTTTGCTAAAAATGTAAGCAAAAGAGTTATTTTTATGGATGAAGGTAAAATAGTTGAAGATTGTAGTAAAGATAAGTTCTTTGGAAATCCTGATTTATTGTCAGCTAGAGCAAAAGAATTCTTATCTAAAATTTTAAGAAATAATTAATGTAATTAAAATTTCTGATCGGGTCGCATTCTAAAAGAAAGCAACATGCCGGCTATCATAAGAATCATACTGCCAATAAATGGTAGCTCCCAGTTTCCAAACTTATCAATTATAAATCCTGAAACAACGGGAGAAACAATTGCTGCAAAAGCAGAACCTGTATTCATCATACCGCTTGCTGTTCCAGAATATTTAGGCGCAATGTCCATTGGAATTGCCCACATTGGTCCAATTGTGAGTTCTGCAAAAAAGAAACCTGCACTTAAGCAAATTGCAGAAACAGTGATATCGTGAACATATAAAATTGGAATCATTGAAACGCACGCAAAAAACATACAAACTGCAACCATATAACTTCTTGCTTTTACAAAGTTATTGGTATTTTTTAAAATCTTATCACTAATAATTCCACCTAAAGTATCTCCTACAACTCCAGCAAAGAAAACGCCGGATGCAAAAATTGCAGATTTTTTAATATCCATTTCATAACTGTGTAAAAAATATTGTGGGATCCAGCTTAAGAATAACCATAGTGTCCAACCGTAACAAAAGTAGACAATAGTGACTGGAAACATTCTTTTAAACAAAGGTCCAAATGGAACTTTAACATTTTCTTTAGCTCTATCAGGTAGTTTTGCTAACTCTTCTTTAGTAATTAAAGGATGATCCTGTGGTTTTTCAGTAAAAACAAATCCCCACAAAATAACCCAAAGAAAACTTATTGCTCCACATACATAAAAAGACCATCTCCAGCTATATGTAACCATTATAAAAACAATCAAAGCAGGAGCTGCAGCATTTCCAATTCTAGCAAATGCATGTGTTATACCTTGAGCAAATCCTCTGTCTGCTTTTGATACCCATGCAGACATTGCAGAAGTTGCAGCAGGAAAAGTTGCGCCTTCACCAATACCAAGAAGTACTCTTGCAACTACTAAAGAAACCAATCCGGTAGCAAAACCGGTTAAAATAGTTGCAACCGCCCAAATTAATGCGCTGTAAAATAATGTTCTTTTAGAACCAAATTTATCGCTAACATAACCGCCGATAACTTGAAATAAAAGATAAGGGTAAGCAAATGCTGAAAATACAAAACCAATTTCAGTTTTAGACAAGTTAAAATCTTTACTAAAACCTGCTGCTGCTGAACTTACATTTACTCTATCTAAGTAAGTAATGAAGTACATTAAACACAGTAGAGTGAGAACAACTGTTGTTGCTCGAAGTTTTAGAAATTTCATTTAACCCCTTTTTTTTTAGTGTTTAAAAATACTACATGCTTGTCAGTTTGTAGTCCAAGAAATAATATAAATTATAATAGATTTTATGAAATATATTACTCCAGCAAATGTAAAAATTGGTCATGTACATCTAAAAGTTGCAAACCTTGATCTAAGTTTAAAATTTTACTGTGATGTTTTAGGATTTACCATTAAGCAAAGAGTGGATGATCAAGTAGCATTTATTGCAGCTGGTGATTACCATCATCATATTGGACTTAATACTTGGGAAAGTAAGAACGGAACTCCACCAGAATTAGGAACCACAGGGCTTTATCATACGGCAATTCTCTATCCAACGAGAAAAGACTTATCAAATATTTATAAAAGACTTATTCAATATAATATTGAACTGACAGGAGCCTCTGATCATGGTGTTAGCGAAGCTTTGTATTTAAATGATCCTGATAAAAATGGAGTTGAGTTATATTGGGATAAACCTCAAAAACTTTGGCCATTTGATCCAGAGGGTCATTTAAAAATGTTTACCAAAGCTTTAGATTTAGATTCTTTATTGTCGCTAAGTAGTTAAATTATTTTTTTAAGATAAATTCTGCGGCATCTTTTACAAGTTGATCTTCTGTTCCATTAAACCCATGATAACCTCCAGCCTGACAAGCATCTCCTCTATCTATCCCGCCATCAATTAAAATTAATTGGGAACGCACTTCTTTTGGTCTATTTTTTATAATTTCTGCTGACGTTCGCATCGGTATATTTTGGCATCCATCTAATGAATGACGAATTACAAGAACTGGTAATGTTACATCATTATTTAAAGAAACAGATTTGTATGTTCCAGCGAGCACAATGCCTTTAATCATTTTTTGTTGCTCACTATTTTTATTAGCAAATTCAGAAGCACTCACAGTTCCCATACTGTGTCCAAACAACCAAATAGGTAAATTAGTTTTGTCTTTGTAATATTTTACTACGTTATAAATTCTTTCTTGATGTTCAGGATAAAATCTTAAATTATTTGGCCCGCTTCCTAGATCATAAGGAGTATCAACTAGAACTGCATCAATTCCAAATTTAGACCACAATTCTTTAGATCTTACAAATGTATGACGATTTGATGTTGATCCATCGTTTTGTAAATTCATCAGACCTCCTCCGCCTGGAAAAAGTAACACAACTGCTTTTGCATTCTGAGCAGGTAATAATAAAGTTCTAGTTGGCGTTTTGTCTTTGTACGAGACGTCAAAAACCTGAGCTTTTGCATTAAAACAAATTAAACTAATAATGAAAATTGTTATTAGTAGTCTCATTACTAAATTTAAATTAATCGAGGTTCTTGACTATTTCTTCAACCATTTTTTTAGCGTCAGAAAATAGCATTAAAGTATTGTCTCGGTAGAATAGTTCATTATCAACACCTGCATAACCTGAAGCCATTCCTCTCTTAACAAAAAGCACAGATTTTGCTTTTTCAACGTCCAGAATGGGCATTCCATAAATTGCACTCTTTGGATCTGTTTTTGCAGCAGGATTTGTTACGTCATTTGCGCCTATTACAAACGCAACATCAGTATTAGAAAAATCATTATTAATGTTTTCAAGTTCAAACACTTCATCATAAGGAACATTAGCTTCTGCTAATAAAACGTTCATATGTCCTGGCATTCGACCGGCAACCGGATGAATTGCATACGATACTTTAACCCCTAATTTTTTTAATTTATCAGCCATTTCACGCAATGCATGTTGAGCTTGAGCAACGGCCATTCCATAACCTGGAACAATAATAACCGAGGAAGCATTTTTCATTAAAAATGCTGCATCATCTGCTCCACCTTGTTTAACTGGTTTAGTATTTTTATTTGCTACAGCTGAAGATGTGTCCCCACCAAATCCACCAAGTATAACATTAAACAGTGATCGATTCATTCCTTTGCACATAATGTAAGAAAGAATTGCACCAGAAGAACCAACTAAAGCGCCGGTGATAATAAGAGCAATGTTCTCCAGAGTAAAACCAATACCCGCTGCAGCCCAACCAGAATAAGAGTTTAACATAGAGACAACAACTGGCATATCAGCACCACCAATTGGAATAATGATTAAAAAACCAATTAAAGTTGAAAGAATAATAATTCCCCAAAATAAATTTACAGACTGTAATTTAGTAAAGTTTACTATTAAAAAAACAATAACAGTTCCAATAACTAAATTTAAATAATGCTGACCTTTAAAAGTAATAGGTGAGCCTGACATTATTCCTTGTAGTTTTAAGAAAGCTATACAAGAGCCAGAAAAAGTTATTGCTCCAATTGCAACACCTAAAGACATTTCTATTAAAGATAAAAATTTTATATTTCCAATTTGACCAATTCCAAAAGAAGCAGGATTATAAAATGCAACTATTCCAACTAAAACAGCAGACAATCCAACTAAACTATGAAAGCCAGCAACTAATTGTGGCATCGCAGTCATTGCAATCCGATAAGCAATAAATCCACCTATTAATCCTCCAATAATTAATGGAACTACAATGTAATAAATATTTAATTTTATCTGACTAACAGTTCCAATCGACAAAAGAGTAACGATGATTGCGAGCGTCATTCCTAGAATTCCAAAAAAATTTCCTCTTCTTGAGGACTCTGGTGAAGACAATCCTCTCAACGCCATAATAAATAATATGCCAGTTACTAAATATAATATTGCTGTAAGATTAGCTGAGATCATTTCTTTTTATTTTTCTTATACATTTGAAGCATTCTGTGAGTGACTAAGAAACCACCAAAAATGTTGATAGAGGCTAGCAAGATTGCTAACATTCCTGGAAATTTTCCTATAAAATTTTGAGATACAGGCGATAAACCAACTGCAACTAGAGCTCCAACAATAATTACAGATGAAATGGCATTTGTAACTGACATTAAAGGAGTATGTAGAGCAGGGGTTACGCTCCACACGACGTAATACCCTACAAAAATAGATAAAATAAAAATAGCTAATCTAAAAATTACTGGATCAATTTCCATTATTGTATCTCCTTATTGATATAAACTGCTTTGATAATTTCATCGTTTTCATCAATTTTTAATTTTTTATTAGTTTTATCGTAAATAGATTCTAAGAAATTAAGAACGTTTTTAGAAAGCAATAAAGAAGCACTTTCTGAAATTCTACTAGGAACATTTTTGTAACCAATCACTTTTACTCCGTTAATGTTAATAACTTTACCAGCCTCTGAGAATGCAGAATTTCCACCTTGCTCGACCGCAAGATCACACACCACTGAGCCACTCTTCATCGATTTGACCATTGCTTCGGTTATAATTCTCGGTGCTTTTTTACCAGGGATTAAAGCAGTACAAATAACAATATCCTGATTTTTAATAGTATTTTTTAACAACTCTTCTTGTTTTCTTTTGTAATTATCATCAACTTCTTTTGCATAACCGCCGCTTGTTTCTAAATTTTGTTCTCCCTCAACAAATACAAATTTTGCACCTAAGCTTTCAACTTGTTCTTTAGACGCGCTTCTCACGTCTGTTGCTGACACTACTCCTCCAAGACGTTTCGCTGTTGCAATTGCCTGTAGACCAGCAACACCAGCGCCTACAATAAAAAATTTAGCAGGTGTTACTGTGCCAGCGGCTGTCATCATCATAGGAATTGCTCTATTAAATTCGTACACTGAATCAATAACTGCTTTATAGCCAGCTAAATTTGCTTGCGATGATAAAATATCCATCGATTGAGCTCTTGTAATTCTTGGCAACAACTCAAGTGAAAATAATTTAATATTTTTTTTAATAAGTTTATTTATTTTATCTTTATTTAAATGAGGAAAATAACTTCCGACTAACATAGTGCCTTCTTTAATTAAATTAATCTCATTATCGGTTGGGCAGATAATTTTAATGATAATATCTGACGATTTAAAAATATTGTCTCTAGTTGTTAATTGCACACCTAATTTTTGAAACTCTTCATCAGAGATGTTAGAGCTTTTTCCAAATCCCTTTTCAATTTGAACTGAAAATCCACTAGCGATATATTTTTTTGCCGTATCAAGAGATAATGCAATACGCTTTTCTGATAAATCTTCTTCGATTAAAGAACCTATAATCATTTTAATAATTCAAAGTATGTTTATAGGATAAAGTTAATTTAATAAATGTTTAATAAATCCTTATGTATCTAAATAATAAATCATGGTAAAAGGTTTTTCCTTAATTAATTAAATATGCAAAAAAGAAATCTTGGAAAAACAGGCCCTCACACTTCAATAGTTGGCCTAGGTTGTATGGGGATGTCTGATTTTTATGGTCCGGCAGACAGATTAGAAAGTATTAAAACAATTCATCTAGCTTTAGACTCTGGAATTAACTTATTAGATACAGGTGATTTTTATGGCATGGGTCATAACGAACTGATCATTGCCGAAGCTCTACAAAACATCCCAAGAGATAAAGTTATTTTAAGTGTTAAGTTCGGAGCGCAACGCGATCCAAATGGTAATTTTTTAGGATTTGATGGAAGACCAGCGGCAGTTAAAACTGCACTTGCTTACACGTTAAAAAGACTAAATGTTGACTATATCGATATTTATCGACCTGCACGAATTGATCCTAACGTTCCAATAGAAGACACAGTTGGCGCAATTAAAGAAATGGTTAATGCAGGATTTATTAAACACATCGGATTATCAGAAGTTGGAAGTGACACTATAAGACGAGCTTATAAAGTTCACCCTATTTGTGATTTACAAATTGAGTATTCATTACTGTCTCGCTCAATTGAAAAATCAATTTTAAAAACGTGTAGAGATTTAGGTGTGGCAATTACAGCCTATGGCGTTTTATCGCGTGGATTATTTGATCCACATTGGGGACAATCACAATTAAATAAAAAAGATTTTAGAGGATATAGCCCTAGATTTCAGGGGGAAAATTTAAAGAAAAATTTAGCATCCCTTGAAACATTAAGACAACTTGCAAATTTAAAAAACGCAACCGCACCACAGATAGCAATAGCGTGGGCAATGTCTAAGGGTGAAGATATCTTTCCATTAATTGGTAGTAGAAGAACCGCAACTTTGACAGATTCTTTAAAGGCAATTGACATAACTTTAACAAGTGCTGAAATTAGAATATTAAATGAAGCGTATCCAGATGGAATTGCAGCAGGAAACCGATATGCTGAACCTATGATGTCACATTTAGATAGTAATAAAGGATAAAAATATTATTAATTTAGTATGGATCTTAAAAAAATATTTAAACGGCTTATACTAATTGATCTTCTATTATTTAGCTCAAGTTTAATTCTTGTAATGTTTTTTGAGTCTAATATGTCAGCTAAAGCCTATCAAATTCTACATATGAATGACTCAAAAATTGAGAGTCTTATTGTAGGAGCTAGCTCTATTTTAATAGTAGTTTTTTTTTACGTAACTTTAGTATTTCTTTATAAATTCTTTCGTTTAGGAAGAATTTTTTTCACAATTTATTTTACACTCACTATAATTTATTTACTTTTTTCAGGCACGATCGTTGAAGATTCTTACATTAATACAGTCGATAGCTTACAAACTGCGCTTGACGGAGCAATTTTAGCGTTATTATATTTAAGTCCAATTAGTAAAGGGTTTCAAAAAAAAATTATTTCAAAAACAAAAAGATAAATATAATATTTAGACATATTTAACGTAATAAGTGTTATAATTTCAGTTTAAACATAACAACATAACTAAATAAAAATAAATATGTCTTCATTATATCAGAGTTCAGTTCCTCTTTTTAAAATGATGCTGACAAACTTGTCAGATATCTTAAAAAAAGCAGAACATCATGCAAAACAAAAGAAAATAGATCCATCTGTGTTATTATACGGACGATTATTTCCAGATATGTTAAATTTAATAAAGCAGGTACAAATTGCCTGCGATCAGGCAAAAAATGGAATGGGTCGAGTGTCAGGAATTAATCCTCCAAAATTTGCAGATAAAGAAAAAACATTTCAAGATTTATACAAACGTATTTCAAATACGATTAAGTATTTAAATCGAATTAAACCTGAAGATGTTAATTACGAACAAGATAAAGTCATTAAAATGAGCGGTGGTGGAAAACATTTTGAATTTAAAGGTGAACAATATGTAATCACTTGGCTTATTCCAAATTTCTTTTTTCATTTTATGACTACCTATTCAATTTTACGTCATAACGGCATCGAAATTGGTAAAAAAGATTTCTTTGGAATGAAATATATGCAGTCGGTTATTAGAAAACGTGCCTAAATCAAAAAAAATTAAATGGTTGCCATCTCCACATGATGGCAACTATCCAGCTGCTGAATCGTATTTGACTTTATTATTTGATCCGTCAGCAGCTAAATTATTAGTCCAAAAACTTAAAGCTGCAAAAACTATAGAATTTAAGTCAAAAGATATCTTTAGAGCTTCAAATTTATCACTGCTTGGAATATCGAATTCACACGTTAAAAAAGATCGAAAAAAAATTAAAGAAGGAAAACCTTTATCACCAATTCTGCTTGTAAGAGATCAGGATCTAAGACAAGTTATCATCGCTGATGGGTATCACAGAATGTGTGCCGTTTATTATTTTGATGAAGACGCCATCATTCCTTGTAAAATTGTATAATTTTATTTTGCAGCTTTAATTAATCCAGCCTGAGTTAACTCAGCTTTTGATTTATCTAACAAGTCTTTGAAATGAGTATTTGTAAGTAGTTCTTGCGCTACCAACGAACCTATTGCCTGACCTGAAGAAACATCAGAAGGCCAGTGGGCTCCACAATAAATTCTATTATTTCCATATAGTTTAGCTCTGTCCATTATAATTTTAGCTTTGTCAGGCATCAAATGAGCTAGCACAATACCGGTTGAGTATGCAAAAGCCGTATGACCACTTGGATAGCTTCTTGAGTAGTCATCTTTAACAGGTGGAACACAAACTTTAATTGAAGGATCCTCTTGGTAGGGACGAGGACGTTTATAATAATCTTTAGCAATATTTTTCATCATATTTTCATTAAATTTTACACTTTCAAATAAAGTTTTAGTAACAGGCAGTTTTTCAATCTCAAAACCAGGCAAAACATCAGCATAAAAACTAACAGATAAATTTTGAGCGTCTTTTGCAGCTAATGTTTTCTGCTCTTCTGTCAATTGCGCCATTGAATTTTTGATAGTTTGAAGCTCTACTTTGTGTTCAATTGAATCTACTGCAGGTGGTTGAGGCAGTATTACGTCAGGATTACTGTAATTATTAATATTTACATAAAGCCTATTATTTTCCTCTGAAAAACAATTTACAGTAAGAAGAGTGATAGCAACTAAAGTAGTTAAAAAAGATGAATATATTTTTTTCATAAGTAATAGTTAATTTAAGTTAACACAAATAAAGAACCTATTAAAGTTAAAGCAAGCTTTTAAAAAGTAAAAATTTTTAAAAACTAAGAAGAGGCAATAGCTAAAGCTAGTATTATAAAAAATATTATATTAACGAATGATGGAATTAGATTCATAGGTGTTTGTTTATAATCAATTTTAGACTTAATTGAAAGAGTAGGAATGTCGTATAAATAAAAAAACCCGCATCCAGAAATCTGAATGCGGGTTTTTGAGTTTAGATAAATCTAATTATCCAAATAATTTTAAAGCACTTAGGTAAGTTCTGTAAACACCCCAACCTAATGGAATACCTACAATAGCCCACATAATAATTAATCTAAGTAAACCTGTCTCGTCAGATGAACGCGCAGAAACGCTTTTTTCATGCGCTAATTTTTTCTCTGCAGCAAGTTCAGACTCTGTCATGAAGTATTTACGATTAACTGGAGTTACTAAAAGATTACAAACTAAACCAATCGCAAGCATACCAACTAAGATATACATTGTTTGATTATAAACCTGAGCTTTAGGAATTCCTAAACCAAGTTGGTAATCTCTCATCCAAGTGATAACGATTGGTCCTAAAATTCCAGCTGTAGACCAAGCTGTTAATAATCTTCCATGTATCGCTCCAACCATTTGCGTACCAAATAAATCTGCAAGGTAAGCAGGAACAGTAGCAAAACCGCCTCCGTACATTGTCAAAATGATACAAAATGCTCCAACAAATAACGTTAAATTAAGAGCAGCAGCTGAACTTGGTGCGCTAAAGTATAATATTCCACCTAATATGAAAAAGATGCAATAGGTAACTTTACGACCTAAATAGTCAGACGAACTCGCCCAAATAAATCGACCAATAATATTAGAAAAACTTATTAAGGCAGCAAATCCTGCAGCAACACCTGCAATAGCTGTTAATTGGTC
>Ga0214206_1000185_pt1 | contig 17211 bp, 30 predicted proteins | sample TroBogEpilimnion_26_FD_153044 | JGI IMG/M metagenome (GOLD analysis project Ga0214206, IMG submission 153044) | Freshwater microbial communities from Trout Bog Lake, WI - 07JUL2009 epilimnion | ecosystem: Environmental > Aquatic > Freshwater > Lake > Epilimnion/Euphotic zone | place: Trout Bog...
TGGACCCCACCCACCCAACCCAATTATCAAGGGGAATCCCCTTGAACCCCAAGCAGAATAAGCAATAGGCTTATTCTGCTTGTTGGCTATAACTGCGTTATAGCCAACACAAACATTGGCGGCTGAGAATTGGCTGAGAGTTTCCTACTAATATGCTGAGAGAGCCCTGAGAGATTGCTGAGAGAGGAGAGTGTGAGGTAAGTCATAGCCCCCCGCTATTGACTTTTGCCCTGCCTATGGTGTAGGGGCGGATTTAGGCTACTGCCCATAGGCTTATCGGACTCTGCAATTATGCGACCAGATTTACGGCTAGGGTTAGCAGAGAGTTATCTGATAAGAGAGCCGAGAGAGTCTGAGAGATACCTGAGAGCCTCTCAGCATATTCACAGGTAATTGTTACCTTATCGTTACCAAATATGGGACTATCCCCTCTCCCTCTAGTGTTTAATACTCACTACAACCGCGCAAACCGCGCACTACACACTCATAGAAAGAACGACTATGTCTACAACCGCAGACGGCTTAACACTAAGCCTAATTTCAGTACCCGAAGCCAAGTGGGGTCGGGAGTACGTTAATCGTAAGATTGACGGTGTCCTTGATTGGGATATTCTCGATAAGGCTATGCTAGACGGTGATAACGTCCTTATAGAAGGTGGAGCAGGGTCGGGTAAGACTATCTGCGTTCAGGGATACGCTTCCGCGCGAAATCTCCGCTACTTTAACGTGTCCTCTAATAATGGTATCGAGCCTAGCCAACTATTCGGTCGTTGGATACCAAGCCCTTCAGGACAGGGTTATGTATGGCAGGACGGTGCAGTTACTCAGATTGTCCGACACGGTGGGGTACTACTTCTCAATGAGGTTAATTTTATGCCTACCCGTGTATCTACCGTACTATTCTCACTTCTCGACTACCGCCGAGAAATCCAACTATTGGACAATGGTGGCGAAGTAATCAAGGCTCACCCGAACCTGCTAATCGTAGCCGATATGAATAACGGCTATCGTGGCACTCAGCAACTCAACCAAGCCTTTAACGACCGCTTCGGTATCAAAATGGACTTCCCTTACGATAGGGCTATCGAGAACGTCGTTGTCGGTAATAAGGCTCTGCTAGTCCTAGCCGACCAACTTCGCGCTCAGTATGATGTAGAGGAAATCGCTACGCCTATCTCAACACGTGGGCTCGTATCCTTTATCGCTAATGCTAAGCGATTCGGGATTGACTTCGCTATTACGTCCTACGTCAATGGCTTCGATAAAGAGGAGCGCGCAGGTGTACGCCTAGCGTGTGAAACTCATAAGTTTAATATCGCAAGCGAACTAGGCTTAGCCGTGCCACGTATCGAAACCGAAATCTTTAACGTGGAGAACGTCTAATGCGTACCCGAAAGATAAAGAACCCAACGAGTATCAAGAACCTAAAGCGTTCGAGCATATTCGATAACCTTAACGACGACTTTAGCGTACCTACTATCAACGCTGAAACAGGTCAATGGGAGTATCTAAATCAGGACGGGCTCTCCCGTGAGGACTACGTCGCTCTCGCTAGTGATGAAGCCAACCAATACGATTCTATCGGCGCGGTATATCAACGTGCCGATAGGATTATCACAGGTCAGACCGAACTAGGCGTAACCGTAACAATGAGCAAGGAAATGAAAGAACCGAGCGTTACGGACGGCAAAGATATTATTATCAACGGTAATTTTATCGGTGAACTCAATGACGATATGATTATCGCGCTCAACGGTATCAACTATCACGAACTAGCGCACGTGCTATTTAGCCCACGCGCAGGTTCGGGGCTAGGTCGTTGGGTTATGGATAATAAGAGCCTTAAAGCCTTTAATCTGCTAGAGGAAGGTCGTATCGAGCGACTTCTCACTACGCAGTATCCGACTACGGCTATCAACCTAGAGGCTATGACTTCGCAGGTACTTCTCGACACGGATAAGATTGGCGACCAATTCCCTACGCTTACAGGTCGTACCTATATGCCGTTAGATATTCGCCAAGCAGTTGCCGATAAGTTTATCGCTGACTATGGCTTAGCCGTAGCGCAAGAAGTCCACTCTATCGTTCACGCTTACCGTACTCTCTCCTTCCCTGACGACTTCGATAAGGCTAAAGAACTTATCGGTCGTATGACTAACCTTATCGGACAGGACGATACTCCCGAAGGACAGAAGCCCGTATGGGGCGACGTTCACGGCGACCGTCCCGTACCTGAGCGCGGTCGTCCTAAGTCGGGCAAAGAGCAGGGCAAGTTACAGGATAGAGCGCAGGATAATCCTACTGAGAAGTTGGATAACCCTGAGTTTGGTACAGGTGCAGGTACTAAGCCTAGTGCTGATTACGAAGGTGAGGATAGAAAGTTATCCGAAGCCGAAGCAACTATCGCCAAGAAGTTAGAGGATAGGCTTACCGCTATAAAGAGCGATAAGCGTATCAAGCGCGACCTATCAGAAACACGTAAGGCTATCTTAGGTAATACCGACGTATCGGTTAAGTTGCCTATACAGAAGTGTGATGATATTACGCCTAGCCCTAGCGCGATTAACTATGCACGTAAGTTTGGTAGGGAGTTGGAGCGTATCGTGCGCGACCAAGACCCACGTTGGGATACTCACTTGCCTAGCGGTCGCCTAAATATCCAACGCACTATGAACCCTGACGTTAATAGCATTAACGAAGCGTTTGACGTATGGAATACGGGCAACGACAATACCGAAATCGAAGCGTGTGTCCTTCTCGATAATTCGGGCTCTATGTGGGGCTTGATGAGAACCGTGTGCGAGCAAGCGTGGATTATCAAGCGCGGTATCGAGAGTATCAACGGTAGTGTTAGCGTGTATAACTTCTCTAGCGATAGCAAGCAGGTATATCACTCTGACGAACGCGCTAAGCCTAACGCTCTCCGATTTGTGCAAGCGAACGGTTGGACTAATCCTTATCGTGGATTGGTAGAAGCCGAGCGCGTGATGAAAGCAACCGATAAGCCTAATAAGATTATGTTTATCGTTACTGACGGTCAATGGGAGAACGCAACCGAGTGCAACGCGATTATCAAGCGTATGAAAGATAGTGGCGTAATCGTAGCGGTCGTGTATCTATCCAACGGGCTCGAAGGTATCCAAGAGTATATGCGCCTAGCAAAGCAAGGTGATGAGCAAGCGCGTACGTTTATCAACTCACTTAATCACGGTGCGGATATATTTAAGGCAGTATCCGAGCCTAAACACACCCTAGAACTAGCCAATGATATTGTGAAGTCCACAATTACTAACAACAGAAAGCGAGTGGCATAGTGTCCACAACAAACACAGAAGCGTTCGACGACTTAAATAAAGTTATCGAGAACGCGCTAACAGAAATAAAGCGTATGAATTACACAATGGCTCTCAAAGCCGTGCTAATCAAAATGCTAGAGGAGTGCGAAGTCCTAGAAGCCAAAGGTCAAAGTATGGTGGAAATGACTAACCTTATCCGCATAGCCAACGATTACACTATGTACCTTACGGATAGCCCTAATGATGTACCTAAAGGGGTTTAAGAAATCAGCAGAGGACTTGCGTAGGCTTATGAACCTACGCAGGTCTAATGCGAGTGGGGCGATTAGGTCAGGGAAGGCATACACGCGAAAGGATAAACACAAAAAGCACCTAGACCGAGAGGATTAAAGATGAGTAAGCACTATTGGGTAGTCGCGTATGACGAGAAAACAAAGCGTTGGGACGTAGATAACCCTATCGAAGTGGAGAAGTTTCAGCACCTAACTATCTATACAGATGAACACGGTTGGGTACACGACGAAGGTACGTGGCACGGTTTAATGGAGAAAGATGTTAAGTATGGTGAGGAACTAATTAGAGGATTGGAGTATCTCAATGCTGACCAAAAGAAGCAGGAAGTTGCAGAGTACGCAAGCCGTTAAGATTAGCGTACAGGTCAAGCCCGAAATACGTATATGGGATAACGTGAAGGACGTGGATACAATGCTGGAGTATGCACGTGCAGAGTTAGAGCGAGAGTTTAAAGATGTTGGTATGGCTTACGATTGGCAAATCGTACCCGTGCCTATGGATAAGATAGAAGAAGAACGAAAGAAACTTAACAACTAAATAATAGAATTGGATAGGACTACCGCTAAGGTAGTTTAATAATCTCTTATGCCGAGAACCGCCGTCAAGTAGGTTAGCAGTAATGCCGTATCCGAAAAGTACCGCCGTTAAGTTGCTCTGAGATAACTGTGCAAGGTGGCTAGTCCTATCCATATCACTTTCTTACTCTCTCGATTAGGTAACGCTGGAAACTTAATTGGGGGGTTGGTGGTAGGTTGGGTCGGGGTTTAGCGGACTAAATGCGTAGCAGAGGTCGTCGAGCAGTAAAGTGTCCCCTGTAAAGGAGATGAGCCCCTGTAAAAACTCGTAAGAGTGCGTACCTATGTCCTAACCCTGACGTTGTGCGAAGCGAGAGAGTAAGAATACCAACCATAGAAAGATAGGATAATGGGAAATATAGTAGAAGCCATTGGCGAACTCTACGAGAAAGAACTCGTAGGAGTTGAGTTAAAGAATAAGGCTATCGTAGTAAAAGCAGGACACCTATACGACACAGAGTTTAAGGTTATCGCTATACGAAAGCACCCCGTACACCCATACGTAGTATGGAATACGAATTGCGACTTGCTAGAACCCTATAAAGGGGACTATTGTGCGACTTTAGAGGAAGCACTCACCTACTACAACAACAGATAAGAAACCAAAACTAGAAAAGGATAAATCAAATGGGTATGGACGTAATTGGTAGAAAGAATACAGAAGCATATTTCCGTAACAACGTATGGTGGTGGCGACCATTGTGGGACTATGTTGAGAGAGTCGCACCTGACCTAGTAAGCAACGTATCAGGTCATACTAACGACGGTGATGGGCTTGATGAAGCCCAAGCGTTAGAGTTACGAGAGAGATTACTGACCGAGATGATTAGCGGTCGTACTGAGCAGTATGCAAATGACTATGAAACGTTTATGAACGCGCTACCTGACGAGTCCTGCGACCTATGTAATGGAACGGGCAAGCGTACAGATATGGAAGTGAAGGACGGTTGCAATAAGTGTATGGGCAAGGGAGAGGTTAGACCTTGGGCTACACACTATCCGTTTAGTGTAGAGAACGTAAAAGACTTCTGCTCCTTCTTAGCCACTTGCGGTGGCTTCTCTATCTGCTAGGGTAGAGAGATGCAAACCTTCCTTCCCCTTCCCGACTTTAGAGAAAGCGCGAAGGTACTAGACAATAAGCGACTTGGTAAGCAGAGAGTTGAGGCTTACCAAATAACCAAAGTCCTACGCGGAGAAACCAAAGGGTGGAAGCACCACCCTGCGGTACTTATGTGGAGAGATTACGAACCTGCGCTATACGAATACGGGCGAATAGTTTGTGTTGAGTGGCGCGAACGGGGCTTCGTTGATAACCTGCACGATATGTTTCCCGTAGTACCCGTAGTTAAACCTAATTGGCTAGGCGATATGAGGCTTCATATATCCCACCAAGCCAACTTAGTGCGGAAGTTACCTGAACACTATCGGGAATACTTCCCAACCGTAGATGAAACCCTGCCCTATTTCTGGGTGGCTAACGAAAAGGAATACAATGGCTAAAAAAGTAAATGAAAAAGTAACCGTAACGCTTACCAAGAACACTCTCGTCGAAAAGGGTGGCGCGTGGCTACTAGATGTAAGTATCGCAACAGAAGGTAACACCTACGCCAAGTTGGTCAGCGTTACTGCTTGGACTAACCCAAGCGCAGCAAAGAGATACCTAAAGACAATTATCTTAGACAACACTCCACGTAAGAACATTAAGTTAGTCGTATCCAAATCAACACCCGAAAGCAAGCCGTTCGAGTTGGTTGGAGAGTTGCAGTATAAGGTGGACGCATAATGTCTGACCTTACTAAGTGCCAAGGGTGCGGAGAACCCTCAAAGTTAGAAGAACTAAACTTAGATTTAATTTGCGACTATTGTTCAAGCGAAGATAAGTTGGGCGAATAATGAAGACTTGGAAAGAGAGAGACGGACGCTGGTATGGCGTTATGCAGGTAGGTAATCGCTATCTATTCTCTGCCACAGGAGAGAGTTCTCGCGGTGAGGTAGAGTTAGAGTTAATGACTATGGAGAGAGGTGATTAAATGCGTCCTTGGGATTTGGAAGATTGCGAAGTGTCAATTTTTCAACTAAAAGATAAAGTAGTTGAGTTAGAGTGCCGTCTAGAAGAGATGAGCCACCTTATCTTTGAGTTGCAAGATGAACTCTCTAGCAGAGGAGAGAGAGTTTAATGATGGGATTCGAGAGAGACCCGATTGTTCCCAACCCAATGTGGGAGCCCACAGATACTAGACCAGGACGTAGTCCTTACGAAGACGAAGAAGAAGAGATTATCGAGGTTGAAGAAGAAGAGGATTAAGAGCGACCGAGTGTAGGCGTTAAAGCGGTCTTAAACTTTCTACGCCAAGGGCGGTCAAGACCTTTTATGTATCTATCTTATTCCAACCTGTATCTTATCCGTCAAGGTACTTGGGTAGAGCATACGAGCGAGCCGTACCTGCGTCTACAAACGAGAGAGCCACCTAGTTTTTGGTCTAGGTGGCTCTTTATTATTTTAGGTTAATTATGGTTTAGGTACTTCACAGAAGTCAGTTGAGCAGTATTTCTCACCGATAGCATCGGCAGCCATACCAGCGTAGACATCAGTAAAGTCAATAGGCAAGAGAGAGTAAGTGTATTTATCATAGTCTTCAGCCGTTATCTGAGTGTATGGCATTTGCGGGTAAGTCTCGTTCCCCATCGGTAAGAAGGAAACGGTTTTGAGTTGCCCGTCAAACATATGAAGAACAGTTCCGACAGAGTCTTTTTCGCTCTTCGCGTTAAATGATACTGTAACGCTAACAGAGTTGTCTGACCAATGGCGTTGTGCCATAGCAGCGAGAGAGGTCTTCTCAAAGATAGAAACATCTTTCTCTGAGCGGAGAGCCATAGACTTAATTGGGAAGAACACTACGCTTGTTGTCTCAGGAGATTCCGAAGCGGGTTCAACTGTGTACCCACTTGCCTTGAAGAGAGGAAGCATAGGGTCATCATTACCAAAGCGGATTGCGCGAAGGAAGTATTGACCGCCAGGAGTCCAGTGCACTCCAGGAGATTCACCTGCAAGGATAGAGACAGTTCCGCTAGGCTTAACTGTGGTCATCTTGATTGACTCACGGATACCAAGCCACTCAGAGTAAGACTTATCGTAGTTGCTTACAGTTGTGTAGCCCTCATCCATCCAGTCGCGGAGAGTTGGAAGACCAACGCGGTCTGCAAAGTTAGCAATACCAGAGATAGAAGTTCCGATACGACGGTTACGTTGCATGATGGCATTGGTTTCTTCCCAGTGCGTAGGCAGTAGGGTTACTGTCTTTGCATAGAGATAGGCAAACTTCAGTGTGCGCTTGAAGTCGTCGAGAGAGTCGTGACGGTTAAGGTAGGTCTCCACCAACGTACAGCACTCAAATGATTCAAGAGACTGCTCAGCGCAAGGGTTGTAACCCTGAGCGCGCCAATCCTTGTTGTTAGGTGCGTCGATTAGGCGACCATACTTACGTGTAACGTCCATCCAGATTACGCCAGGCTCACCATTGAGAGCGATACCTTCGATAATGTTAGAGAAGTCAGAGCCAACAGATACCTCAACAGAGTTGTTAGACATCCAAGCCCAGCCAGGAGCCTTCTTACTATAAGAGTTACGCTCTGGGAAGACCTTCTGGTTTTTTAGATTGAGGAAGTTCTCGTCATCCAAGCGACCCATTAGAAGTTCTGCACTGCGGCGGACGTTGCCAGATACTACACAGACACCAATAAGGTTACCGATATCAGCAATATCTACGCGAGTGAGCTTCTGCCCTCCGCGATTAGAGAAGATACGACGGATATGGTCGTGGAGTCTGATTAAAGGCTCTGGCCCCGCCGCAGTTCCACCAAAGGTTTTGATTGGTGCACCGAGTGGTCGGATTGCGGAGTAATCAAAGATAGGGCTCTTCTTATCTGGGGTAAGGTAACTATTGATGAGGGTAGAAGTTGATTCAACCCAGCCTTCTCTAGTATCTGGGATTGCGATTGGGTCTGTGTCTGGATGTGGGTCATAGATTGTGAAGTCCTTGTCTGCGCCCTTGTCATCAAAGCCAACGCCCACTCCGAGCATTGAGGCTTCCATAAGAAAGGCAAATGGTTTGGCTGGATTTACCTTAGTCATAGATTCGGTAGATACAAATGAACAGTTCTGCAACGCTGCTGAGTTCTTCTGCTCATTAACGAGAGGAGTACCCATAACCCATAGACCACGTCCAGGGGGAGTCCACTTAAGTTCGAATAGGCGGTCGAAGGCTTCCTTGGCTGAAGCCTGAGCCTTAAAGTCGTTCCACGGAAGGCGGTTAGCCTTAGCATGGTCTTTCTGTAAAGAATACATACCGTTGATTACGCGCTCGCATACATCAACCCAAGTCTCCTTGGTTCCGTCTTCCTTTAATCGAGAGTAAGTTCTTAGGAAGGTAATTTCCCCTACTGCGTTTCCGCCCGCGTCCACGTAGCCCCAAGGTACTTTCTTGTCCTTGTAGGAGGCTACGAAGTCCTCGGCTAACTTGAATGACAATGCCATCTTAACTCCGCTCTTCGATTTGGATTTATTAGTTTACTTGCCAACTTGCCCTAGTTCACCGAGTACATAATTTCATACCCTGCTAGAGCCCTCTTATATGATAAGAGTATTTAGTTATCTTCTAGAGATTGGCGGATAATCTGGGTCGTTTGCGACTCATCTAGCCCGCCGTCAGGCAGTTCTTTTAGAACATTTGCCTTGTCTCCGAAGATGGAACTTAACACACCTGCCGAACCTTGTCGCTCCACAGTCATGCGGATGAACTCGCGTGAGTCATCCAACTCTTTGGTTGTTTTAATCAGTTTGAACAGTCGGTCAATCTCCTGAGAAAGGTTTGGGTCAGCGTATCCACCGCTCATATCTTCAGCAAAACGCATAAAAGCAACCCTTTGGCTTTGTATTTCGATGACTGTGTTGATGAGTGCCTTGAGTTGGTCTTTAGTCTTAACCTCTACTGGTAACTTAAATGCACATACAGAATCGGGCTTGAAAGCTGGGCAGTTACCTGCTACAAAGCAGGTGTTGCAAGCCCTAAGTGAGGTGGATTGGGAGTGCACAGTCTGCACATCCTTGATAGTGCCGTCGTCCTCTACTACCTGCTTAGAATCAAAGCCGAAGACGGGTAAGTTGCCCATTTCATCGGCTTCACGTGGCAAAAGTTTCCGTGTCTGAGGGGCCTTGTTATCAGGTACGGATAGGGTAGTTTCCCCACTTTCCTCCACATCACTCCCCTCGCTGTTATCATATAAGAAGGGCTCGTCAGTCACGTTGTTTACCTTTCGTTCGTACTGCTGGTAAGACCAAACTGCCAACCGACATACTTCTTGGTCATTATCTTCTAGTATTAAATCTGTATCCAACCCAGCCTTTGCATACACGTTACGATAGCGAGCGCGGGCTTGGTCTTTCATTCTCTTGGGGTAACGCTTAATCTGCATACCATCCCAGACAATGGTTTCACCATTCATCATTGGGGATAGCCACGCTAGCGTACTTGCAGACTCCACTGCCAACGAACGTAGGTTATCTGGCTTGGCTGAGCCTAGCGCATGGAAACGAGTCCCGTGGCTCCTGTGTAGGGTTCTGGTAACTACCGCTAACTGCGTCTCCTCCTCGATAGCCCAACCTGGGATGCCAATATCCAGATAGTTCTCTGCCATCTCATTGAGGGACTTCAGCCCTTGCGCTGGGTCCCAGACTGGTTGAAACTTTCCAGGTGGCACTTCAGACCAAGCCGTGTGGCGCTGTGCTGCTACAAAAGCTGGGCTAACACCGCTAATCTCATTAAAGACGGTAAGCCTATCTATGTTGTTTGCTATAAAACCCTCATAGTCAGCAGCAAACTGAGCCAACTCGCTATCGCTAAGCGTAGTGTCCTTGGGTATTCCAGGGTGAACATAAATGGAGAAGTCCTCACTGAAGTAACTCTCTAGCAGGTAGTCCTTGTTCTTGGGCAGTCCGCGCTTCTGTAATCTCCAGAAACTAACCCCAACATGGGTAGCCGTAGTGGTCTCCAAAAGGGTGCGGTTGCTTGGGACTTCCGCCCCTAAATAGATGAGTTGCATTAGACGCGTGGGTCTTCTCTGATAGCGTCCTGCTGCTTAATTATCTCGTTCTCAATATCAGCCCAACTCCGAACACCTGTTCGGCTATCTGGTCTGAACTCCTCTTTAATATAAGACGGGTGCAGGAAGGCTATAGATGTAACGCCCACTTCTAATAGTTGTTTGATAAGTACTGGGTTAGATGTAATTACCGCTTCGACTGGGCCCATACCACGACAGTACTCTACTTGTCTGAACTCTGGGTTATCGGTCATAAAAGGTATGTCGAGACCTACTAAGTCATCTACCTTGTTAATCTTGTGCTGCTTTAACCAAACGTCGTCTTTATCTTTATCTTCACATAAAAGAAGGACACGGTTGTTCTCGGCTAGTAATCGGTATAAGCCCAAGCCTTGATAGATAGGGCTACCTGTATGGCTACGAAGTACGCCATCTACAAACATTAAAAATGTCACGACTTAATTCTCCAACTACTAATTAAAAAACAGTTATCTCTAAAACCTCATCGATTGCGTCATCTATGCTGTAAGCGTGTTCGGTATCGCATTTACCGCAGTTCTTACACATTACCTCTTACCTAACATAGCGCGCCTAATAAGCGTATTAGTGTTAGGTAACTCTAGTCCATAAGTTGCTTTTTCAAAGGACTTACGGCTCTCAGTTGAAATATCTTTTAATTTCTTGAGGGCTTGAATCGTACCAGCCGCTTTACCTGCTTGCCAACGGTAGTTTGCAAGGTCTGAGTACCCCAGCCCAGAAGGACTGAACGCGGACTTACGACCGCTATGGATGTCTTCAAATAACGCAGTACCTTGCTCAACTGCTAAACGAAGTGCGGCTTCCGCATTACGACGTGCTGTATCTGTAGATGCTGAGCCAATATCACTTAATGCTTTTGAGTAGCGTGAAAGAATCTCTGTAGCCATAGAGGTATCTGACGCAACTCGCGCTTCCCACAACTTATTGACTGGTGCTTTTCTAACCTCTGGTTGCACAGTCCAGTCGTCGTTGGTTAGTGAGTAGGCTGCGTAAGGTTTGATTTCCAAGATATTAGACCGAACATTTACATAGAAGGTAAGTTCGTATGCGTCTAGGAAATTATCTGTCTTTGGGTAAAGGTGCTCACGGAAGCCGTCGTTAAACATATCGGCAATTTGCTGGTCGCTTAAACCCTTATACTCTTGATTGGATTGTCTAAACCTCAAGTAGTTGATACCGATTAAGCAGTCTAGGTCTGCTGGTTTTCTAGCGGCTGTCCACTGGTAGGAAACGCCTGAACCTGCTAGCCATACTTGTGTGAAGGCTGACGCGCCTTGATAAGTTGCATTTAGATAATCAAAAAGTATACGAAGTATGTTGGCTCTAACTGCTGGTATTAACTTGCCATCTCTAAATAAACGTGGGTCTAGCCCTGCATAGGACGGGCTGAAATAAGAAGTCTCTGATGGCTCTACGGATACAGGCTTAGCTTGTGCAACAAGTGCCTCGTAGAAATCCATTTAGCTATTATAGTTCTTTTTCGCGCTCTTCCTTGTAGATAACGTCGTAGCGCTTCATCTTTTCTTCTACATCTTGTGTCAATGGCTTTGTCATAAAACCACACTCATTGTGTGCGTTAACAAATGACTGTGCCCACACGAGTAAAAGGGTATCTGATTCGCCAACGTCCGCTTGAAACGATGCTGTGCAACTGCAACTCATTTCAATAAACATGGTTCCCACCTTCTTGGCTCTGTAACTACAGTATAGCCCTGAGATACGGGGGGTTTAGTCGTAAAGACCGCGCTCTTTGTAGGCCTTCTGCTGGTTGTACATCTTAACAGGGCAGAAATCACACAAATGGACCCGAATTGTCGACTTTCCTAAACCCTCAGCCTTACGTTCTGCGTCAGTACCAGCGCTAAGGAGCTTACGGTCAGTCTTATAGTCAGGGCATTGTCCCTTAGGATTATTGTGAACCTTCCAACAAGACATGGCATCTGCGCTATATGTATCTTTTAGACCATAGAATCCTGTGCCAAACACGTCAAGTCCTTGTGATGCGCCTTTACCTAAGAAGGTCTCTCTAAGATTAGCGATGATGCCCTCTTTAACCTTTGGGGTCATCCAATATCCGACGAGTACGTCAGTTAATTGACCAACATGCCCACCGCGCTCATGCGGCTCTACCGCAAGACGAAGGAATGGGTTATCAGTTTGGTCATACTTACCCTCACCTAGATACTTACCATTCTTGGTGTAGGGAATCTCTTCAATACTATTGCAGTCTTTGCAGATTAGTAGATTGAAGCGCTCATTCTCAAAATCGTCGTCAGCCATTGGCTAAGACTACCATACGTCTATTTAGATTAGACTTATTCCTTGTCTAAATGTTCTGTGCGACCTTTTGGTCCGCCATACTTTTGACTGGCTAAAATCATCTGGTCTGATACGCCGTGTCTTTCCTTTTGCGGAATAACCTTAACGTGGCTTATCGGAAACTGACTAGACGCAGGATGCACTTACTTATCCGCGTCCCACATACCTTTAACTTCTACGTGGCCCTTGCCAGGCTCAAAGTCATGGTGTTCTCTGCGAAGGTTTGGGGACATAGCGGAAGTATGCTCAGCATAGGTTTTATCATCGCTGTCCTTGTAACGAGACCAGCCGATAGCCTCGCCCATCTTCTTAAATACTCGTGATTGGTCGTGTTCTCTGCGTGGAATACTCATTATCGGCCTCCCATGCCTACTGAAGAAGAAGGAATAGAGGGAACTCGTGCAGGCGAGCTAGCTCTGTTAATAGGTGTCATGGTTCCAGCGCTAGGGTTAACGCTAGACACTGTGTTATTTGCTGGACTGGTATAGGTATTGGTCTTGCTATTGAACTGGTCAGAACGTGTTCCGTTAGTGTGGCCTATAAGCGCCCCGCCAACTTCACTAAGTTGACGACCAAGATTTGAAGAACCAGCAGTATTTAACGGTGACTTATTTCCATATGAAGCAGCGCCACCATTCATACCAGCGCTAATGTTAGTCGCAATGGCTGTTGGAATATCGCGCACTTCACGTGCGACGTTACCAATGTAGTTGCCTACGCCGCCTAGTAAGCTCATTAGTTACCTGCTGGGTTTACTTTTGCTGGCTCTTCTGAGTTGATAAAGCCATAGTTCATGTATGGATGTAGACCAGCACGGTTCTTAACGACTAGTTCATCGCCTGCGCCTGGGTCTACCTCTGTGTTAGGGCGGCGCTTACGGTACTTGCCGTCAGTTGTTCCCTCAACAAGGGAAGCTGCCTCTGAACGTAGTTTGCGAACTGTCATTCTGACATCCTGTTCTTTACTAGTCTATTCATTCTGCGACGGTTGCAGCTTGAACAAATCTCTGAATGTAATGATTGTACGGGGTTTAGGGTTATCCCACACGCCTTACAAGCCTTTGAGCCGTTGTATAGGGTGGCTCCTAGGTCTCTTTGAGTCTCTAGGCTTACGTCTTCTGCGCCAGCCATGCCCTCACCCGTTGAATCAGTAAATAAACCTGGGTCGTTTTTCATACGCCATATCCTAACGTGTTGCGGCTTGTGGACTCCGTTGTGTTTGGAGTCTGGCTGTAATCGGACTCCACACGCTGAGCAGTTGGGGCTACTCCACGTGGTAGGTCAATTATATCTTCAATGCCAATCTCGTTATCGGTGTAACCAAATCGGGCTGGGAACAGATTAACCTGAGGAAGTGGTGGGCGAACATACTCTTGTAGTTCTGCGCCACTCATAGTAAGACTAGCCAAAGACTGGCTAATCAAGCGCTCTTGATTAGATGAGAATGGGCCAATATATTCTTGAGGAGGATAGGCGGCTTCTTCTGGGTTAGCTAGGCTTCCGTCTGGTAAACGGTTCCAAGGCTTATGCCCGTAAACACCATCAGCGTATAGACCTGACATTTATCTCCAAGGAGTTCTCATGCGAACAAGCTGGTCTTGACGCGCTGGGTTAATTTGCATAGGAGCATCACTGCGAGCCGTTGGGCCAGCTTTACCATCATTAGGCAAGTGTGGTGCTGGAGCTAGTTGTGCCGCAGGAGTAGCCCGCTGTGACATATAAACGTTACCAACTTTTTTAGCAGCCATCTGACGACGAATGCCTTGCATTGCGTCCAGTCCTTCTGGGTAGTAATAGTCTGATACATCAATACGCTCACCGCGGTGAACTCCACGTTGATATGAACGTTGACCAATACGAACCTTTAAACTATCTAATACATTTTCAGATGTACCGTTAGCACGACCTCTATCATCGCGCCTTGTTCGAATGGTGCCTAAATACCCATCTGGATATTCCGCTTGTGGTGCCCGACCCACACCCAATCGTAGAAAGTCGAGCTCAGAACGAGCAACTGGTACACCACCGCCACCGTAATTGGTGTTTGTTCCATACATTCCCCCCGCGCCGAGGTTTTGTATGTTTTGATGGGTATTAGGCATGTAACAATGGTACGCCTAATAGGTATGTACTAAGCCTTAAACTCTTTACCCTCGTAAACAGCCCAGCCATCCATGATGTGAATTGGCTGTAAAGTGAAGTGACCTTCGGCCTCATGCACCCAACCAATCATGATTCCTTGCTGCCAGTCTTCCCAATGCTTTACTGGACGACCATTATCGTTTAATCCAGAACCATAGGAAGGGACTGCGCCGTCTACACGACATAGACAGCCAGGGCTAGCGCTAACACTGCGGATAGGGCCGTCACCATTAGCAACCGTTTTATACTGTAGCTCTTGTCGGTGGGCGTGACCAAATACTGTGGAAACGTGTGGGTTCTTATTAACGTAAGCAGACGCAGTAGACCCATTAGAGCGAACGGTAGTGCCGTGAATAGCACGAAGGTGAGGAGTAATCCAGTACTCCCCCGCTGGGTAAGCTCCAACATAGTTGACTCCTAGTTCGTCTAAACGCAAAAGGTAAGGAACAGACATAACAGGCCAATCCTCAGGTGCGGCTCCTGCCCGTTTGATACCTTTAGAAGCCATAGCATTAGCAATAACATAACGCTGCATTCTGCAATCATGGTTACCCTCTAACAATGTAATTTTTGCTGTTGGACAAGTAGCTCTCTGCTTTGCAAGAAGCTCGTGTCCGTAATCAAGTGCGGGTTGAACGGTATGTGCAAACATCTCTTCCTGCGCATACTTACCCATGGTTGGTAGGTCTAGATAATCTCCGAGATGAACAATCTCATCTACGCCATAACGCTTTTCTAGATAGGCAAGCAACTGAAAATGAACATCAATTGCAGCTTCATCATGGAATGGGTCTAAAGTACCATCCTCATACTTACGATACCCAATTTGTGGGTCTGGTACAAATACAAATAACTTAAATCCGTTTTTAGTGGCTTGTCTTTCTTTATACTCTGCTGGCTTAATAACAGTTGGTTTTGCTTGTTGGATTGGGGGCCATGCCCACTCGCCTGCATCGGGTGCATTATTTAAAGCATTATTTAATATATCTAAAACATCTACTTTGACTGACATGTGCAATAGCCCTTCATATGGGAACGAAACGCGGTTAGTTTAAAAGGCAGCTCAACGCTGCTCGACAGGTCTCTATATAAATCAGCAAAGACTGTTACGTTTGATGTTCTAATTTGCTCTAGTACGTCTTGTTCTTTTTTAGATAAACTTTCTATCCAAGTAGAAACGACGCAACCAGACCGTGGTCCTTCTAAGTGCTTCTGTAGTATCTCCAGCACAATGGCTCCTTGTCGGGGATTTGTTGCATCAAGACTAGCACACAAAAGGTACAAAATGAATAAAAAAACCCCGCCGTGTTGCAGGCGGGGTTTTAGTTAACTTGTTATTTATTCAGAAGCCATACCTGCTGAAAAGTCAGGTGACTGACGGTTCATAGCTGGCTTGATAAGACGACCGTTAGCTTGAGTTGCTCCAGCTTCTGGTGCTTCTTGCTTTGAGAACTTAACACGGATACCATAGGTAGCTCCGTTACGTCCACCAGCGTTCTTGCTGAGCACGTTTGTCTTGTTCTTCTTTACGCCTGTGGCTCCGCCAGCAGCTGCGTTCTTCTTCTTAACTAGAGTGCCTTTTTCAGGCTTCTCAGCTTCTACCTTAACGTTGCTAACCTTATCCGAGGTTGGTGCAAGCGTTGGGTTGTGTTTTGCTTTTTCCATTTAGTTTCCTTTGGCCGAAGGGTTATCTAACAGAATAACAGCCTTATCGAACTTCTACAGACCATACGATGGCTGAGATAGTTCCCTCATGGCTTTCAATACTGGCAAACCCAGGGATACAGACTAGGTCTAATCCTCTAGGTGCGGTGTAACCACGTGCAATAGCAATTGCTTTTGTGGCTTGATTTACTGCTCCCGCGCCTACTGCGCGAATCTTGCACACTCTAAACTCATAGATAGCGTGGGCAATAGCTGATGCTACGGCTTGTGGGTTGCTGCCTGCGCCTACGCGCAATGGCTCTTGTTCTTGTTGTTCAGACATTTATACCTCGTTTGACGAATTGTGGTGCCCCGTAGGTATAAATTATGAGGGTTTACTCACCTCCAGTGTGGTCAAACCCTTATCCAAATACATGTGGCAAGAAGTGCATCTTGGTTCATAATGCTCTAAATGAAGGCAATAAGGATTTAACTTTGATCTGTCTTTCCTGCCTATCCCGTACAAAACGTCCGCACAAGAAGGGTTATGTGTCCAGTCATCTGCGGGGTTGTTACAGTCCACACATGAATACTTAGAAGCTGAGCCTTTTGCAATTTTTAATCTACTGTGCATTCCCGCATAACTTACAATCTGCTTCCTTGGCCTACCGTTATTTGGGTTCCTATTTTCTACGGGTTGTAGAACCCACCAAGCGTGATAATGAGTGTTGCACATACCACGGGCTCTTACACGAGTTGTGCAGCCTTCAACGTTACAAGTCATGGTTTATCCAATGGGGTGGG
>Ga0214206_1000186_pt1 | contig 17205 bp, 20 predicted proteins | sample TroBogEpilimnion_26_FD_153044 | JGI IMG/M metagenome (GOLD analysis project Ga0214206, IMG submission 153044) | Freshwater microbial communities from Trout Bog Lake, WI - 07JUL2009 epilimnion | ecosystem: Environmental > Aquatic > Freshwater > Lake > Epilimnion/Euphotic zone | place: Trout Bog...
AAGGGCAACCTTGAGCAGTATGCGGACGTAGCGCAGTTGGTAGCGCGGAACCTTGCCAAGGTTCAGGTCGCCGGTTCGAACCCGGTCGTCCGCTCGCAGGAAAAATGGTCGGATGGCCGAGAGGCGAGGCTCAGGACTGCAAATCCTGCCACACGGGTTCAAATCCCGTTCCGACCTCCATTCTGCAAAGATGGAGTAGTAAGAAAAGCAAGAACCGTAAGTACATGGACGATTGGCTCAGCGGTAGAGCACCACATTGACATTGTGGGGGTCACTGGTTCGATCCCAGTATCGTCCACCAGAACGTAGTGATGTGGCGCTAGCAGTGAGTCCACCAGAACGTAGTGATGTGGCGCTAGCAGTGAGTCCACCAGAACGTAGTGAAAAAATTACGCGACGAAATCCGAGAGTTGAATCTTCGTCATCGCCCGCAACGCTGCCCAATTCTTCTGAGCTTTCTCAGGATCTGAATTGCCTAGGTAATCGCGCATTTGAAGTGGAGTGATCTGCCAACTGACGCCCCACTTATCGGTGCACCACCCACACTGCCCTTCCTTGCCAGCCTTGGTGATCGCCGCCCAAAGACGATCTGTCTCTTCTAAGTCATTCTGGAACCAGAGGAATGTTTTTAGGCTTGCCTGCTGTGTCATATGAGGAGCATAGGTTGATCAAGCAGTACTTGTCGCGGCTCCTGCGAGGAATTTGCAGGAGGCGTGTCGGACGAGATTCTATTTAGTTGAATTTTCAACCAAATTCATCTACTGTACATGTACACGCTCTAGAGTCACTGAAGAAGTTACTCACCGATCAAACAAAGGAAACACGATGTCAGTTCTTTCAACAATTCCAGCAGGTTCATTCACTATTGATCCATCACACAGCCGCATTGGTTTCAGCGCACGTCACGCAATGGTTACCAAGGTTCGTGGCTCATTTAACGAGTACACAGGTTCAGCATCCGTTGCCGATGGCGCAGCTTCAGTCAACGTCGAGATCAACGTAGCTTCTGTCGATACTCGTAGCGCAGATCGCGATGGACACCTCCAGTCCCCTGACTTCTTCGATGCAGCTGCCTTCCCAAAGATCACCTTTGCATCAACAGCAATCAAAGATGGCGGTTCAGATTCAATCGTCGTAGACGGAAACCTCACAATCAAGGATGTTACTAAGCCAATCAGCATCACCTTTGAGTACACGGGCACAGCAACAGATCCATTCGGAAATGTTCGCTTCGGTCTTGAAGGTGGAGCCGAGATCAACCGTAAGGATTTCGGTCTCGTCTGGAATGCTGCACTTGAGACTGGTGGAATCTTGGTCTCTGAGAACATCAAGCTCGAATTCGAAATCTCAGCAATCGCAAATAAGTAAGGTTCTTAACGAGAGAGCCCCGGGGATCTCCTCGGGGCTTTTTGCTTTCCGAATCTTTTAGGCGAGTGAAATACAAGAAACTCCGACAACGGCGAGCACCACTCCAAGGTATTGCTCGCGCTTCAACCTCTCGTTCAAGAACTTAAAAGCAAGAATTGTGGTCACGATCGGGAAGACTGATCCCAAGACCATAGCGATAGAAACAAGGCCTTTGGTGGTTGCGACTCCCAGGGTGTAATTGGCCAAGAAATCAGCGGCCCCGATTGCGGCGAGAGTGGGTAGATCTCGGAGTGCGAAACCACCGACTCCTCGAACCTTGATCGCAATACCAATTGCCACCAACACGGTCGTGCAACGCATGGTTGTCATAGTAAGTAGTGAATCAACCTTCGCGCCGCGTGCCATGAAGATGAGAGCGAGACCAAACATCACTGCAGTTAACCCACCTAAGAGCAATGGTTTAGCGCTCACGCCATTCCTCATCTCTGGACCCGATGCCAGGAAGCAACCAAGTAGTGCGATCACCATGCCAATGAGTTGAAGAGTCTTCGGCCGCTCCCCCTGAATAAATCCATATGCAACCGGGATGATTGCGCTCAGCGAAGTAATCGGAGCAATAACACCCATCTTTCCAGTGGCGAGCCCTGCGTAATAACTGACTAATCCAACGAATCCCGCGGCTCCGGCACAGATGCCAGACACGACATAGCCACTGCTAGAGAGATTGGGAGTTTTCCAATCAGAGGTAATGATTAACGCGCTCACACCGATGAGAAGGCCAATCGCCTGAGAAGCTCCAGTAACTGCCAAAGCAGCGAAGCGCTTTGCAAGCGCTCCTCCGAGAAAGTCAGCGGTGCCCCATAAGAGACTTGAAAGTAGGGCGAGTCCAGCCATCATGTCGAAAGTATGTCAGCAGTTATGAGTACTTTATGGAGGTGAACGATATGACTCTCGCACAGACGACCTTTGTCATCGTTGATCTCGAAACTACCGGCGGCTCGCCAAAGAATGGTTGCTCGATCACTGAGATCGGAGCTGTAAAAGTTCAAGGTGGTCAATTACTGGGCGAATTCAAATCTTTCGTCAACCCATTGAGCCCAATCCCTGGCTACATTACCGACCTCACCGGCATCACAAACGAGATGGTGGCGACTGCCCCGATCATTGATGAAGCCTTGCCCGAATTCCTTGCCTTCTGCGGATCTTCAAATGAGACAGTCTTAGTCGCTCACAATGCGCCTTTCGATCTGGGATTCTTGAAGGCAGCTGCAGAAGAGATAGAAATCCCTTGGCCTGAATTCAGAGTTCTGGATACCGCCAGGCTTGCTCGCATTGTCTTAGGACGTGATGAAGTTCCTAATTGCAAACTTGGAACACTCGCACAATTCTTCAACACAGAAGTAAAACCGACCCACCGTGCATTAGACGATGCCCGAACCACGACTGAAATCCTCTACCACCTCTTCGAACGATTCGGCTCGCTCGGAATCACAACGACGAGTGCTCTCATCAAGAAGAGTTCAAAACGCATAAGTCGCCCTCGATATCAAGAGTCACAAGTGCACTGGCAAGTCAGAGAAGAGTTCGCGCAATATCAAAGATGGGAAGGCGAGATCGCCGAGTAGCTCGAAAGATTATTTATCGCGCTTTGCCACTAGGTCTTGAGTCATTGCAGCCCACTCATCCAAAAGGGTCGCTGCCCTTCCAGAATCAACCGCCTGCGAGGCAAGCACTAATCCGTTTGCAAACTGCTGCTCAATACTGAGCGAGAAGTCACCTTTAAAAGCGGCGATACCGGCTGCAGCGTTGAGTAGAACCGCGTCACGTGCTGCTCCGCGTTCGCCAGCAAAGATTCGGCGGGTTACTTCGGCGTTGTAAGAGGCTTCTCCGCCAACTAGTTCAGAGATCGGCGACGAATCAATATTGAGATTGCGAGGATCAAACTTCTCTTGCCGGATCTTTCCGTCGTGAATTTGATAGATCGTCGTAGTGGTTTCAAGGGAAATTTCATCAAGGCCATCATCGCCACGGAAGACAAACCCTTCACACCCTCTATCAATCAGAACCTTCGCCATCACCGGCATCATCTTGGCGTTAGCTACACCTAACGCGATCGCCTTCGGCTGTGCTGGATTAGCAAGTGGACCAATGAGATTGAAGACCGTTGGGACCGTGATTCCCTTTCGAGCCGGTGCCGCAAAACGCAGAGAGGAGTGGAACTTCTGGGCAAAGCAGAAACCGATACCCAACTTGTACACAGTTTGCTCAACCTCTTCACCTGTGAGATCAATATTCACGCCGAGAGCTTGCAATACGTCAGCAGCACCCGATTTCGATGTTGCTGCTCGTGAACCATGCTTCACGGTTCGCGCCCCTGCCGCCGTCGTAATGATTGCTGCAGTTGTTGAAATGTTGATCGTATGCGCGCCATCGCCACCGGTACCTACGATATCGACCGCTCGATCCGTTATCGAGATCGGTAATGAGAAAGCAAAGAGTTCCTTGACGGCCGCTTCAACTTCAACAGCGGATTCGCCCTTGTAATGCATTGCGATCAAGAACTCACGAAGTTCTTCCTGAGGTGCACTATCCGTGAGCAACTGATGCATCGCCCACTTCATTTGGTGAGGTGCTAGATCACTCTTCGATTGAAGTTGGGCAACTAGACCAGTCCATGAAATATCGCTCATCTAATTACGCTGTGATCGCAAGGCGCTGGCGCAGGAGATCGGCGACCTTGCTAGCAATCGTGAATGGATCAATCGGATGGCTGACCATGGCATCTGCCTTTGACCAGGAGGCGAGCCAAGCATCTTGGGCTCGACCGGTGATGAGGAGAGTCGGAGGGCAGTTGTAGATCTCATCCTTGAGCTGCCTTGCGATACCCATCCCACCTTCAGGGGTGGACTCGCCATCGAGGATGAAGAGGTCGATGGCGCGCTTCTCGTCCACGAAGAGACGGAGGGCAGCGCCAGTCGCAAATTCGACCACGGTGTGGCTTGGCAGGTCATTCAAGAGCTTGCTTCCAAGTGAAGTGGCGATCGTCGCCCGGACACTCTGGTTATCTGAGTAGATAGCGATGACGGGACTTCTCATGGTGAAAGTCTAGCCAGCGAATCCATCTTTTGAGCGTGGTAAGCCTCACATCGATCTGGACCCGTGGCGCGCTCTCCTGGTCGGCATTTCACCTCAAATCGGGAATAATCAGCCTGTGAGCACAACAGCGCCCCATAAAGCCCCAACCCGCCCGAACCTTGTGGCCGTTGGAACCATCGTCTGGCTATCAAGTGAGTTGATGTTCTTCGCTGCACTCTTCGCGATGTATTTCACCACTCGAGCAGTTCAAGGTCCAAAAGTTTGGCTCGAATCCACTGGCATGCTGAACGTGAAGTTCGCAGCTATCAATACAACTGTTCTTGTCCTCTCATCCGTGACCTGCCAATTCGGTGTCTTCGCCGCAGAACGTTTCCAGGCCAAGCGCACCGGTTCACTCTGGCGCTTCTCGAAATGGGGAATGCGTGAGTGGTTCGCTCTTACCTTCTTGATGGGAGCGTTCTTCATCGGCGGCCAGGTCTACGAGTATGCAAACTTAGTTCGTGATGGACTCTCATTCTCTTCCCGTGCATACGGTTCAGTCTTTTATTTGACTACTGGGTTCCACGGACTGCACGTAACAGGTGGGTTAATAGCATTCCTTGTCGTGATGATTCGTGTCTTTAAAGCTCAAAAATTCGGACATAATCAAGCAACAACAGCAATTGTGGTCTCGTATTACTGGCACTTCGTTGACATTGTGTGGATCGCGCTCTTCTCGGCGATCTACCTCATTAAGTAGAGAGCAGAAGTAGTTAATGCGTCTAAATAAGTTCCGTCGCAATCGCTTTGCCGGACCCGTTCTCGTCGTGGCGGCACTCCTTACCGTCGGCTCAGCCTTCTCTATCGCTTCTGCACTACCAAGTGCACAGAAGAGTGAAGTAAGTGCGCAATCAACTCTCGTCGATGAAGGTAAGCAGATCTTCCTCAAGGGTTGTTCTTCATGCCACGGTCTCAATGCCGAAGGTGGTGCGATCGCACCTAGCCTGATTGGCGTTGGAGCAGCAGCGGTTGATTTCCAAGTAGGAACTGGCCGTATGCCGATGGCAGATATGAGCCAGCAGGCAATGCGAAAGAAGCCGGTTTACAACGCTGAAGAGACAGCGGCTCTTGCTGCCTATGTCGCCTCTCTAGCACCTGGACCAGCAGCGATCGACCCTGCCTCGCTCACTTGGGAACGCGATGGAAACGTTGCTCAAGGCGGTCAGCTCTTCCGTACCAATTGCGCAATGTGTCATAACTTTGCCGCCCAAGGCGGCGCGCTCACTAATGGTAAGTACGCACCATCTCTGATGGGTGTTGCTCCTCAACATATCTATGAAGCGATGATCACTGGGCCGCAATCGATGCCTAAGTTCTCAGATAAGACGATTACCCCTGCAGAAAAGCTTTCGATCATCGCCTGGATCAAGTCTTCTCAGTCAGAACCCGCGATCGGTGGAGCATCACTTGGTCGAGTTGGTCCAGTAACCGAGGGTCTGCTGGTATGGACTTTTGGTCTTGGTCTCTTAATCGCAGTAGCCGTCTGGCTTGCAACGAAGGCGAGATAACAAAGAATGAGTAATGAACTAGCTGGCGTCGAACGTTTCGAAGATCCTGGTCTTCCAGAACACAAACATCGCAAGGCAGATCATGATGCAATCGCCGCGAACAAAGCAGAACGCCAAGTAGCAATCCTCTTCTTGCTTTCAGCAGTTGGCACGGTTGGCACTATCGCCTCTTATATCTTCATCGATACGAAGAAATTTATCTATCTACCAATTTTGGGTAATACAAATGCCGCCCAACTCGCACTTGGTACCGGACTTGCTGCCTCCCTCTTCTTCATTGGTATTGCAGCTGTTCACTGGGCTAAGACTTTGATGCCTGATGAAGAAGTAATCGCAGAACGACATGAGTTCCGATCATCGGATGCAGATCGTTCAGAGTTCGTTAAGACCGTAAAAGAGCGCTCTGGCGCAGCGGGTCTTGGTCGTCGTTCATTGATCAAACGATCTATGGGTGTGGCGCTCGGGCTCATCGGCCTCTCCCCTCTCGTACTTCTCCGTGACCTTGGCCCGCTTCCAAAGAACCAACTTTCCACAACTGATTGGTCTTCTGGTGTTCGATTAATGACTGACCCAGGCGGGCGTCCTATTATGCCCGGCGACCTAGAAGTCGGTTCCGTTGCACAGGTTCTCCCTGAATTACCCGCAGGCACCGAGCGAACACTCGAAAATATCGGAAAAGATGCCGTACTTCTCATCAGAATCCGTCCTGAAGAGTTCAATCTCAACGCTGAACGCCTTTCATGGACCTACAACGGAATTATTGCCTTCTCTAAGATCTGTTCTCACATGGGTTGCGCGGTTGCTCTTTACGAACAACAGACGAAGCATCTGCTCTGCCCTTGCCATCAATCCACATTCGATGTCACTCGCGCGGCAAAGGTTATCTTTGGTCCAGCGGCTCGACCTCTTCCACAATTGGCGATCACAGTTGACGCTGATGGATATCTCGTTGCAAAGCAAGGTTTCACCGAACCCGTCGGACCTAGTTTCTGGGAGCGTAACTCAGCATGAAGAAGAGTGAACAAATCGCAGGTAACGTCGCTGGCTACATCGACGATCGCACTGGAGCCGCAGGATGGGCGAAGAAGAATCTCACAAAGGTCTTCCCGGACCACTGGTCCTTCATGCTCGGTGAGATTGCGCTCTACTCATTCATCATTCTTCTCCTCTCTGGAACCTTTCTGACTTTCTGGTTTGATCCTTCACAACAAGAGGTTGTTTACAACGGTGCATATGCACCACTTTCTCACGTAAGCATGTCCGCCTCATATGCATCAACTCTTCACATCTCCTTCGATGTTCGTGGCGGATTATTGATGCGCCAGATTCACCACTGGGCCGCTCTCATCTTCATGGCGGCGATCGTTGTTCACCTTCTACGTGTCTTCTTCACCGGTGCATTCCGAAAGCCTCGTGAAGCTAACTGGTTGATCGGTATCGGCCTACTGACCCTCGGCATTGTCGAAGGGTTCTTGGGCTACTCACTGCCTGATGATCTTCTCTCTGGTACTGGAATCCGTATCGCTGAAGCGATCATCCAGGCAATCCCGGTCGTTGGTTCATACCTCTCTTTCTTTGCCTTCGGTGGCGCCTTTCCTGGTCACGCTTTCATCCCGCGCATATATATCGTTCACGTACTCTTACTGCCAGGTATCTTCCTTGCACTCATCACTGTGCACTTGATGCTGGTCTGGTATCAGAAGCACACCCAATATCCTGGTCCTGGTCGTAAAGAGACGAACGTTGTTGGTTACCCACTTATGCCTGTCTATATGGCTAAGGCTGGCGGATTCTTCTTCATCGTCTTTGGTGTTACAGCATTCCTTGGAGCGGTCGCTTCCATTAACCCAATCTGGCTCTATGGTCCATACACACCAGGTCAGATCTCTGCGGGATCACAACCGGACTGGTATATGGGTTGGCTCGACGGCTTGGTACGTATGGCTCCCCCTCTTGAGACGCATGCATTCGGCCACACGATTTCGTGGAATATCTTGATTCCTGGTCTGATTATTCCTGGCATTCTCTTTACCGGAATGGCGCTCTATCCATTTATTGAATCGTGGATTTCAGGCGATAAGCAAGAGCATCATCTTCTAGATCGTCCTCGCAATGTTCCTAACCGAACAGCGCTTGGTGCAATGTCGCTTAGCTTTATGCTCATTGCGTTGGCGAATGGTGGAAATGACATCATTGCGACCCACTTCCATCTCACGATCAACGGCATCATGTGGTTCACAAGAATTGGACTCTTCGTCGTTCCACCGATCGTCTTCATCATTACTAAGCGCATCTGTCTCTCACTTCAACGCGCTGATCGCGAGATCGTCCTACATGGCCGTGAAACTGGCCGCTTGGTGATGACCCCTGAAGGTGAATTCCTTGAAGTCCATGAGGAGCTCACTCCAGAACAGAAGTGGACACTGACCCAGCATGCTCAACCTGCACCATTGCAGTTAGCAACGGAAGATGCTCAAGGCACTCGTTCGAAGAGCGCTGGAATTAAGGGTAAGTTGCGTTCTCGTATGAGCGCGGCAAATGCGGAGCAAATCGCTGCTCCAACCGCCGCACAAGCTCGCGAACTCGAAGGTGGACACCACTAAGGCGTAAAGTTCTTCTCGCGTTTATTCCATTAGGCTCAGCCAATGTTGATTCGTAGCGCAGGTCCCGGCGATATCCAGACCATTCTGGATTTAATTCGGGAGCTAGCTATTTATGAGAAGGAAGAGTTGCAAGCTAAGGCAACCCCTGAACAGATTGAACGCGCCCTCTTCTCGCCCAACCCAACCGCCTACTGTGAGTTGGTTGAGGTTGAAGACGGTTCTATCGCTGGCTTTGCGCTCTGGTTCAACAACTATTCAACCTGGACCGGCAATCCTGGCCTCTATCTCGAAGATCTCTTTGTGAAGCCTGAGTACCGAGCGCTAGGTTATGGAAAAGCTCTCCTCATTCATCTCGCCAAGAAGTGCGTGACCAATGGTTGGGATCGCTTCCAATGGTGGGTTCTGGATTGGAATGAACCTTCGATAGCCTTTTACAAATCCCTTGGTGCCGTCGCTATGGATGAATGGACGGTCTATCGCGTCAGCGGTGAAGCCCTCAAGGCACTTGCCGCCAGCTCCAAGTAGAACCAGATCAGCAATTGCCGCTGAGAATTAATGCGAAGCAGCTGAAGGCTTCTCGTATTCGAGCGTAAAGCCGATTACCGAGAATAGAAGAGCGCCGACTGCGATCAAAGTAAGCCACCAACCTAAGAGCAGCCCAAGACCTGCTGCACAGGCCGAGAGGGCTACCGGCAGCGGCCACCATGAATGTGGTGAGTAAAAACCAAGTTCGCCAGCGCCATCAGCGATCTCTGCCCCGAGATTATCTTGCGGAAGAACGCCCATACGGTTGCTGTTAAACCAGACGTAGAACCCTACGATTCCAGCCAGGCCTGAGCTCAGTGAGATGCAGGTAATTCCTACCGCTTCTCCACCAACCACGTAGTAGATGACGCCCATAACGGCATAGAAGAGTGAGAGCCCGACGAAGAGGCGATAACTAGCTTTCATTAGTGATCTCCCTCCAGATTTGCGGCTTCAGGGTGATGCAGATCAAAAGCTGGACGCTCTGATCGAATGCGAGGCATCGATGTGAAGTTGTGGCGTGGTGGCGGGCACGAAGTAGCCCACTCGAGTGAAGCGCCATAACCCCAAGGATCATCAACGGTGACCTTTGGTGAGTTGCGAGTGATCCAGACATTGATAAAGAACGGGATCATCGACATTGCGAGCAAGAAGGCACCCACTGTTGAGACCTCATTCATGAAGGTGAAGCCATCAGTTGAGAGGTAATCAGCGTAGCGACGAGGCATGCCCTTAATTCCGAGCCAGTGTTGGATTAGGAAGGTGAGGTGGAAGCCGAAGAAGAGCGTCCAGAAATGAATCTTTCCAAGGCGCTCATTGAGCATCTTGCCAGTCATCTTTGGCCACCAGAAGTAGAAACCGCCGAACATTGCAAAGACCACAGTTCCGAAGAGCACGTAATGGAAGTGTGCAACAACAAAGTATGACGCTGATACCGCGAAGTCCATTGGCGGGCTAGCCAAGATGATTCCAGTAAGTCCACCGAATAAGAAGGTGACTAGGAATCCAAGGATGAAGAGCATTGGCGTTTCGAAGGAGAGCGAGCCCTTCCACATAGTTCCAATCCAGTTGAAGAACTTCACACCTGTTGGAACGCCGATCAAGAAGGTCATGAACGAGAAGAACGGCAGCAGCACCTGGCCGCTAGCAAACATATGGTGAGCCCAAACAGAGACCGAAAGCGCAGAGATTCCGATGGTTGCCGCAACAAGTCCTTTGTAACCAAAGACCGGCTTACGACTAAAGACCGGCAAGATCTCGGTTGCAATTCCAAAGAATGGAAGCGCGAGGATATACACCTCTGGATGGCCAAAGAACCAGAAGAGATGTTGCCAAAGCATTGCACCACCATTGGCCGGGTCGAAGATATGTGATCCAAAGAGTCGATCCGCTTCGAGCGCGAGGAATGCAGCTGCGAGTGGTGGGAAAGCGAGTAGTACAAGAATCGAAGTAAGCAGAACGTTCCACGAGAAGATCGACATACGGAACATCGTCATTCCGGGAGCGCGCATAGTGAAGATCGTTGTAATGAAATTAACGCCACCAAGGATGGTTCCAAGACCACCAATAGCTAGACCGATCACCCAAAGATCGCCACCTATACCAGGCGAATATTGAGAATTAGAGAGTGGTGCATATGCAGTCCATCCGAAGGATGCCGCTCCTCCTGGAGATAAGAATCCACCAAATGCCATCAACCCGCCAAAGAGGTAGAGCCAATACGAGAGCATATTCAGACGTGGGAAGGCGACGTCGGCCGCCCCGATCTGAAGCGGCATAATGACATTCGCAAAGCCAACGAAGAGTGGCGTAGCAAACATCAGCAACATAATGGTTCCATGCATCGTGAAGATCTGGTTGTACTGCTCGGTACTTAAGAACTGCATTCCCGGACGAGCCAATTCAGCGCGGAGCAGGAGCGCGAGTACACCGGCCACAAGGAACCAGGAGAAAGAGGTGATCAGGTAGAGATATCCGATCGTCTTGTGGTCTGTAGAGGTAACCCACTTAACGAAGAGCCGGCCCTTAGATTCTTTCGCCGGTTTGACTGAAGAGATCTCTTCGCGAGTAATCGTGCGTTCTGCATACGTTGTCATCGTTACGCCGCTTTCAGTGTTGAGAGGTAAGCCTGGTATTGCTCTGGTGTTACAACTTTGACCTTAAAAAGCATTTGTGAGTGATTGCGGCCGCAGAGGATATTGCAACGGCCCGGGAAGGTCCCGAGTTTCTCGGCTGCGAACTCAAGATGATTGATCACATGCGGCAAGGCTTGGATTTGAATCATGAACGCTGGAATCCAGAAGCCATGATCGACATCGTTTGAAGTGATTGTATAAAGAACTTTTTCACCGAGAGGAACAACAAGAGTTGGTGGTTGGGCTGGCGTTCCGGTCACAGTTTGTGCTGGGCCATTACCTGCATCGGCATAGGTGAACTGCCATGACCACTGAATCGCATTGACCGTGATGTTGTGAGGCGCGGTCGCGACTGTATCTACATGGGTAATCTTGGATTCATCGCGCGCGGTATATCCAAAGAGCACCAGCACGATGATAAAGGCGATCGAAGTGAGAGAAATTTCAACTTTGTTATTGTGCTTAAACTGACGTGGCAGTTCTTCGCTTTTGCGGCGATTGAAGATCACCGGATAAAAGAGAGCCAACGCTGTAAGTACACCCACCACACCAGCAGCAATCCAAGCTCCTTGCCACAACGGAATGGTCGTGTCATTGACGCTCGAGACTCCCTTGTCGAAGCCGAGGCCCGAAATATTCTTTGACTGACAGCCGGTTAGCAGAAGGGCCACTCCTGAGAGAGCGGCTAAAAGCCCGGCTTTTTTCGCTGAAGAAGAGCGCATTCGCATGGGTGGAAGTTTATCGGTGGAACTCGCACTTCGCGTCCGGCGGGGGTAGCGTTCGAAGTATGGGTTCAGTCACAGGAAATTTCACCAGTGAATCACCCTTGCACCCTGCCGCGAGGGCGGTATTCCTGGACGCAATCGATAAGGGCTGGGCGGACCCAGCAAAGCTCCATAACTCCTCCAGGGAACTCGACCACCTTCTTAATGAGTCTAAAGCGCTCTTTGCAGATCGATTGGGAGTCGAACCAGCCGCGCTCTCGTTCCTCGGGGAAGCCTCCTTGGGACACTTTCTTGCCATTTCAGGACTGAACCGCGCCCTACCGGCTCCCCGGCTCTTCTTCCCATCCACTTCACGTCAGGAGGTTCTTGAAGTTGTGGGATCCCATACTGGCGCATCTGCGCTCGGTGTTGATCTTGATGGCGCTTTCTCAATACCCGATGGTTCGAAGGAGGATCTTCTCGTCCTACAAACAGTGAACGGTGAGACTGGGGCAATCTCCCCCGACCCTTCCGAATTCCTTGGTCGAATCTTTGTCGATGCCACTGCCTCCCCGCTTCAACCACCTCCGCAGAATTGGAGCGTCGCATTATGGGACTCAAGGTCATGGAACGGTCCGGCCGGCCTTGGCATCCTTGCAATTCGTGATGTAGGTGGATGGGTGAACCCACTACCCCATCTAGATCATCGGGTAGTTCCAGGAGGTTTCAATCCTGCACTCGCCATCGCAAGCGCAGTTGCCCTCGATGCCTTCGTAAAAGATTTCGTAGCAAATGAAGCAGCAACACGTCGATTCAACGAGATGATTCGGCGCTTTATCACAGATGAAATTGGTGAAGTAGACATCGCATCACCCGATACTGCGCGAGCGGAATTCCTCTCATTCTCATTCCTTTACGTAGATGCCCTACAACTCGTCGACATGATGAATCGTCGCGGCTTTGCCATTGACTCTGGTTCTGCATGCACCAGTGCTGCTCTTGAGCCAAGCCATGTTCTTGCCGCAATGGGTCGCCTCACGCATGGCAATGTACGAATTCGACTTCACTCAAGTATCGCCGAATCAGAAATACATGCTCTTCTTAAAGCACTTAAAGAGTGCGTCGAAGAGTTGCGGCATTAGAGATGACTCACGTGAATGCGCTTGGGAGACGATGTCCGCTGCCCATCATCATGATTGCCAAAGCCGTTAGTTCATGTCCGAGCGGAGAAGTTCTCACTCTTTCCAGTGATGACCCAGCTACCTGGCCTGATCTTCAAGCTTGGGGCCGCCTAACTGGCAAGGTGGTTAAGCAACTCGAAGCAACTCGCTTTGAGATAACGGCTTAGGGAGCGAACTCACTAGCCGATCAAGATTGGTTGAATCTTTGTTGCTACTTCAGCAGCAGGCTGCGCACCATAACTCTCGGCAAAGCGCGTCATAAACTCGCCCTCATTAAAGCGATACTCCTGCGGACCGACAGCTTCGAGGCAGAATGTTGCCATCATCGAACCAATCTGCGCGCATCGTTCGTGCGAAAATCCCCACGAGAGTCCCGATAAGAATCCAGATCTGAAGGCATCACCGATTCCAGTTGGATCAGTCTTGCTTCTCTCAACCGCACACCCAACGACGATTGTCTCTTTCCCGTGCTCTTCAATGCGAACGCCATTCTCGCCGAGAGTAACAACACGGATCTTCACTTGATCAAATAACTCTTGATCACTCCACCCAGTCTTCTGAAGCGTCAGCGCTAACTCATATTCATTTAAGAAGAGATACTTTGCGCCGGTAATGAGGTTCTTAATATCTCCACCCTCGAGACGGGCTAGTTGCTGTGATGGATCTGCTGCAATATCTATACCGAGTGATCGAGCGGTCTGCGAGTGACGGAGCATCGCTTCGGGATCATCGGGTGAGATCATCAAGAGATCTAATCCCCCGACCTTTTCAACGATGGGTCCGAGTTCAATCTCGCGAGCTTCACTCATTGCGCCCGGGAAGAATGAAGCCATCTGATTGAGCGTTCGATCAGATGTCACCATGTAGCTTGCTGTGTACAGGGTCTTTGAAATTCGGACGTGATCGGTATTCACGCCGTGACGCTTCAACCATGCGTCGTAGTCAGCCCAATCGTGACCCACTGATGCAATCAAGATTGGATTTAATCCAAGTACACCCATACCAAATGTGATATTTCCACCGATTCCGCCACGGCGAATATCTAAGGTATCCACTAAGAAAGAGAGCGAAACTTTATCGAGTGAGCCAGCCACAAAAGAGTCGGTGAACTCTCCTGGAAAGGTCATGATCAAGTCGCGGCCAATAGACCCGGCAATCGCAATTTTCATAGCAGCACGCTAATGCGTCAAAGGATGCGAGCGCGTTATTAGTTAAATGAATCGCCGCAGGCGCATGAACCCTGGGCATTTGGATTATCGATTGTGAAGCCCTGCTTCTCGATCGTATCCACGAAATCAATTGATGCACCCATAAGGTATGGAGTGCTCATCTTGTCGGTCACGACACTGACTGCACCGAAAGTTACAACGGTATCGCCATCAAGTGCGCGGTCATCAAAGTAGAGCTGGTAACGAAGTCCTGAACATCCACCTGGCTGCACGGCGACGCGCAGCGAAAGATCTGTGCGACCTTCCTGCTCGAGTAGCGCTTGAACTTTCTGTGCGGCTACATCCGTGAGAAGGATTCCAGTTGCAGTGCTCTGGATGGTGATGTCAGTTGAAGTCTCTGTGCTCATAACCCGAACTTTACCTCCTTTCCCGCCGCTCTGCCGCGCCAGCCTCTACTCGGCTCGCCCCAAACCTTTATGATGCGGATATGGCTAATACCCCGTTGGTTGATCTGCTCCTGATGGGACGAAGGCGCGACCTCTCTAGTGAACGCGGCGTCTCCTGCGATGGCGAGCTCCCAACTGCAAGCAATCCAGATCTCGTGGCCCGTGCGGTTGCAGCGAGGGAGGCCTTGGGTTCTAAGGCGATGATCCTGGGCCACCATTACCAACGGGATGAAGTGATCGCCTTTGCCGATATAACCGGCGACTCCTTTAAGTTGGCGCAAGCCGCCGCATCTAATCCAGAAGCGGAATTCGTCATCTTCTGTGGCGTGCACTTCATGGCCGAGAGCGCTGATGTTCTAACAACCGATCGCCAGAAGGTAATCCTTCCCGATCTTGCTGCCGGGTGTTCGATGGCCGATATGGCTGCAGCAAATCAAGTGAATGCCGCTTGGCGAGAGTTTGAGCGGCTTGGCATCGCGGCTAGAACGATACCTGTGACATACATGAATTCATCTGCAGCCATCAAGGCCTTTACTGGTGAACATGGTGGAACCGTTTGTACGTCATCTAATGCAGAGCGTGCAATGAACTGGGCACTTGAACAAGGCGAGAAGATCTTCTTCCTTCCGGATCAACATCTCGGTCGCAATACTGCAGTTCTCAAACTCGGGCTCTCACTCAATGATTGCGTTATCTGGAATCCATGGAAACTTAACGGCGGTCTCACCGATCAAGAGATTCTTGATGCAAAGATCATCTTGTGGCGTGGACATTGTTCTGTTCATGGCCGCTTCTCTTTACAGAACGTGAGAGATGTTCGCGAACGCATTCCAGGTGTAAACGTTCTCGTGCACCCCGAGTGCCAACATGATGTTGTCTCAAGTGCAGATCTCGTTGGTAGCACCGAGTTCATTATCGAAACTATTCGACAATCAAGCCCTGGCTCAAAGTGGGCGATTGGTACCGAGCTCAATCTCGTTCAACGGCTCGCCAATGAATATAGTGACCGTGAGATCGTCTTCCTCGATAAGACGGTCTGCTACTGCTCAACCATGAACCGAATCGACTTGCCACACCTTGTCTGGGCCATGGAGACGCTCCTAACAGGTCGGATCGTGAACCAGATCAGCGTGGACCCAACCGTTGCCCATTTCTCACGAGTTGCACTCGAGCGAATGCTGGCTCTACCGTAACCTCATGAGCGAGAACACAGAGAATAAAAAGGGCCGAGCTACTCCAAAGCGCAAAGAGTCAGAAGCTCGCCTGAAGGTGAACTCGATTGCTCCTTCGACAACGAAGGAAGGTAAAGCTCGTGATCGCGCTCTTGAAAAGAGTCGTCGAGTTGAAGCCCGAGCTGCATTTATGCGAGGAGACGAGAACGCTCTCCCCGCGCGTGACCGAGGTCCCGTGAAACGCTATGTTCGAAACTATATTGATTCGCGTCGCTCAATTGGTGAGTACTTCTTGCCAACGATTATGGTTGTTCTTGTTCTCACTGCGATCCCAGTGAAGGCGATTCAACTACTTGCGATCCTCTTTATGTATGCCGCGATGATCTACTCATTCGTCTCTGCTTTCTTCGTCACGCGTAAGATCAAGAAGCTTGTCGCCGAGAAGTTCCCTAACGAATCACTTAAGGGAGTTGGAATGTATGGCTGGCTTCGATCAACGCAGATGCGCCGCATGCGCGCACCTGCACCACAAGTAAAGCGTGGGGATACTTTTTAAGATCCTTTAAGAGCGAGGATTCGGGCTCTGTGTTTTAGCAGGGTCACGCTCTGGGAGATTTCCAAGTGCGACATCGATAGCCTTCATCACTGATGGCTCGAGCTTGATTCCGCTTGCTTTCACATTCTCTTTCACCTGAGACGGCTTCGTTGCGCCCATGATGACTGATGAGACATTCGGATTCTGAAGCGCCCAAGCGAGAGCGAGTTGGCCGATGGTGAGATCAAGAGATTCTGCAATCGGTTTTAAATTCTGAACTGCAACCAGAACCTCTTCACGCAACCAGCCAGTCATGAAGTTTCCAGATTTGTGACGGGCGCGAGAACCAACTGGTGCCTTCTTGCCAGGCAGATACTTTCCCGTGAGTACACCCTGTGCCATTGGAGACCAAACTATCTGGCCAATACCTTCACGCTGACAGAGCGGAACCACTTCGCTCTCAATGACGCGCCACAACATCGAGTACTGAGGCTGGCTCGAGACAAATCGATCGAAGTTATTCTCTTTCTGATAGCGAATCGCTGCGCCGATCTGATTTGCATCCCACTCGGAGAAACCGATGTAGTTAACCTTGCCTTGGCGAATGAGATCTTCAAAGGCACGAAGTGTCTCTTCGATCGGAGTTTCAACGTCAAAACGATGTGCCTGGTAGAGATCGATGTGGTCGGTATTAAGACGCTTCAGAGACGCATGAACAGATTCC
>Ga0214206_1000187_pt1 | contig 17196 bp, 13 predicted proteins | sample TroBogEpilimnion_26_FD_153044 | JGI IMG/M metagenome (GOLD analysis project Ga0214206, IMG submission 153044) | Freshwater microbial communities from Trout Bog Lake, WI - 07JUL2009 epilimnion | ecosystem: Environmental > Aquatic > Freshwater > Lake > Epilimnion/Euphotic zone | place: Trout Bog...
GGCTCGGCGCGTCGCAGGAGGTCGGGCAAGGCGAGCTGGGCCGGCGTGTTCACGGAAAGGAAGGCGTCGGCGATGTGCTCGAGGCGACGGCAGGCCTCGAGCGTCGAGGCGGCCGGGCCGGCGACGACGATCCAGCCGAGCTTGAGCTGCGGAGCGAGCGCGACCTTGGAGAGGCCGCTGAGGACGAACGTCATGACGTTCGCTTCGCCCGCCCACGTGCCGGGCGAGGCGACGCCTTCGGCCGGATAGTCGAGGAAGACTTCGTCGCACACGATCGCGAGGCCGTTCTTGAGGGCGAAGCCACGGAGCACGTCGCGGTCACGACGGCCGACGAAAGCGCCAGTCGGATTGGACGGATTGATGCAGAGGACGGCGCGGGTCTGGCGGTTGACGCTCAGCGTGGTCGCGTCGATCACCCACTCGCCGGCGAGCTGGACGAGCTGATAAGGGCGCAGCGTCACGCCTTCGAGCGCGGCGATGACCTCGAGCAACGGATACGCCGGCTCGGGCACGAGTACCTCGTCGCCGGGATTGCAGAGGAGCTTGAAGACCCAGGAATAAGCCTCGCTCGTGCTCGCCGTCAGGAAGAGCTGGTCGACCGGCACGCGGGCGCCGCGGGAAGAATAGTAATCCGAGATCGCCGTACGGGCCGAAGCCAGGCCGAGCGGATTCGGATCCTGCCGCTGGATGCCGTCGCGACGGAGCAACGGACCGAGGTCGGCGGCCGACCATGCGAAGCCCGCGTTGGCCGGATTGGAATCGGAGAGATCGAGCACCGGCTGACCGGCGGCAAGGCGCTTCGCTTTCGCCTTGCTGAGGGCGTTGGTCGTGTCGGCGAAAGAAAGTCTCGAACTGAACATAAGAAAGGTGGAGGCGGTAAGCGGTTAGCGGTTGGCGGCTGGACCGCGAGGATGGCAACAATCCGCAAGCAGACCCCACAAGCAAGGGTTATGAACCCCTCCGGACACTTAAACCCTAATGGCGCGCACCTGGCGGACGGAACGACGGCGCCGAAGTCCTGACCGCGACCGGAACCTCTGAGTCACCATCACGACGTGAGGCGCGAAAACGAACCAGCCCGCCAAGCAGACGACCTGCCTCCTCGGTACGCCCCAGAAGCGACTCGCAGACGCGCTTATCCAGCAGGCCCGCCTCATGGATCACCTCCAGCTGGGTACGAAGCTCGCACAAAGAGCCTCTGGCGATGTACAGAAAACGGAGGGCATCCTGATTCGTCCCTCTTCCGGCACCTTCGGCGATGTTGGACGGGATGGAAATCGCCGCGCGACGCAGCTGATCAACGAGGGCGAAATCGTTCCGCACCGACGCGACATTGACGACCCGATAGACTTCGACCGCGAGGGCCTTGGCGGCCTTCCATGCCGAAAGGTCACGATAACTCACCACCTTAGGATTCTCTTGGGGATGCATAAGCAACATAGCATCAAGATGGTCATGGCCGACGCACTTCCCGCGATTACCTACCGACCGCCTGAAGCACCCACCCTAAGTCCAAACCCCACAATCTCCCCGCCCCCTGCTACATGCGTCCCCTAACCGCCATCCGCCATCCGCTTACCGCCAACACCTATCTTTAACTCCCAATTCCAGATTGAACTCATCCCCGCCCCCTCCAAAGGTGTCCGCATGTCCCAGCAAGTCCTGAAGCCTCGCGTCCGCGGGTTCATCTGCATCACCTCCCACCCCGACGGCTGCGCCGCGGCGGTCCGCGAGCAGCTCGCCTACGTCAAGTCCCGCAAGCCGATCCAAGGCGGGCCTAAGTCGGTCCTGGTGATCGGCGCCTCCACCGGCTACGGACTCTCCTCCCGCATCTCCGCCGCCTTCGGCTCCGGCGCCGCCACGCTCGGCGTCTTCTTCGAACGCAACGGCGAAGGCGACAAGCCCGGCTCGCCCGGATGGTATAACACCGCCGGTTTCCACGCCGAAGCGAAGAAGGCCGGCCTCAAGGCCGTCTCGATCAACGGCGACGCTTTCTCGGCCGAGCTCAAGGCCCAGGTCATCGAGGCGATCAAATCCAAGATGCCCGGCGGCAAGGTCGACCTCGTCGTCTACTCCCTCGCCTCCCCGCGCCGCACCGCCCCCGATGGCGTCACCTACAAATCCGTCCTCAAGCCGACCGGCGCCCCCTTCCACGCCAAGAACCTCGACACCGACAAGAAGGTCGTGAACGAAGTCACGCTCGAGACCGCTTCCGCCGATGATATCGCGCAGACGGTCAAGGTCATGGGTGGCGAAGACTGGGAACTCTGGATGAACGCCCTCGACGGCGCCGGCGTCCTCAAGGAAGGCTGCCAGACCGTCGCCTACTCCTACATCGGACCGCAGGTGACCTGGCCGATCTACAAGGACGGCACCATCGGCAAGGCCAAGGAAGACCTCGAGCGCGCCGGCCGTAAGATCGACAGCCTGATGAAGCTCCATCGCGGCCGCGCCTTCGTGTCCGTGAACAAGGCCGTCGTCACGCAGGCCAGCTCGGCCATCCCGGTCGTCCCCCTCTACGTCTCCCTGCTCTTCAAGATCATGAAGGCCAAGGGCACGCACGAAGGCTGCATCGAGCAGATCCAGCGTCTCTTCGAGAAGCAGATGTACAACGGCAACGCCCTCGACTTCGACGAGAACGGCCGCGTCCGCATCGATGACTGGGAGATGTCCGCCGACGTCCAGAAGGCCGTCTTCGAAGCCTGGCCCCACGTCACGACCGAGACCTTCGACGCGCATGCCGACTTCGCCGGCTACCAGTCCGACTTCATGAAGAACTTCGGCTTCGGCCTCGCCGGCATCGACTACGAAGCCCCGACCGAAGTCGAACGCCCCATCGAGGACGCCTAAGTGGCCAAGGTCTTCTCCATCGCGAACCAAAAGGGCGGCGTCGGCAAGACGACCACCACCGTGAACCTCGGCGCCGGCCTCGCGCGCCTGGGCATCCCGACGCTCATCATCGACCTCGACGCCCAGGCCAACGCGACCAGCGCGCTCGGCATCGAGAAGACGGAGGGCAAGTCCCTCTACAAGGTCCTGCACGGCGAAGCCAAGGCCGCCGACATGATCGTCGCGACGTCCACCGAGAAGCTCGACCTGATTCCGTCCGAGGTCGACCTCGCCGCCGTCGAATCCGAACTCTCCCAGGCCGAGAACTACCTCGGCCGCCTCCGCGAGGCACTCGCTCCCGTCATCACCTCGGGCAAGTACCAGGCCATCCTCATCGATTGCCCGCCGGCCCTCGGCATGCTCTCGATGAACGCGCTCGGCGCTTCGGACCACCTGATCGTCACCCTGCAGACCGAATACCTCGCGATGGAAGGCCTCGGCCAGATCCTCGGCGTCGTGGACCAGCTCAAGGCCGCCGGCGCCAGCGACAAGCTCACCGTCGGCGCGATCGTGATGACGATGTACGACGTGCGCACGAAGCTCTCCCGCCAGGTCGTCGAGGAAGTGAAGACCCACTTCCCCGCCCTCGTCATGGACTCGATGATCCCGCGCACGATCCGCCTGTCGGAGTGTCCGAGCCACGGCCAGACGATCTTCCAGTACGACGTCCACTCCCCGGGCGCCGTCGCCTACGACGCGCTTGCCAAGGAATTCGCCAAGCGCTTCGCGCTGAAGTGAGCGGGGCCGGCCAGCCGCGCGTGCGCCGCGTCGGGAGCTTCGAGGCGCTGCGTTCCACGCGGTTCGCCGACGGGGTCAATGCGCTCTGTTGGGAACGCACGCTCCCGGGCGACTACGCCGAGGTCATCGCGAAACTGGGCCCTGGCGAAGGCATCGTCGCACTCGAGGACGAACGCCTCCTCGGGCTCGACCTCTCGCCGGCGGGACGCCTCGCCGCCGAGGCGATGCTCGCGGACCAACAGCTCTTGCGCGACCACGACCTCGCCCCGTCGCTCAACTGCGTCTATGACTGCGTACGCGGACCGGACGCCGGTACGGTGCCGACGGACGTGACCTCGTTCCACGTCGACAGCGCGCCGGTCGAGGTCGACACCTGGCTCTGCACCTACCACGGAAGCTGCAGCGAAGGCCTCCGCAACGAAGACGCGTGGCTCAAGGTCGAGATTCCCGAAATCCGCGCGGCGCTCCTGAAGGAATACGGGGGCACGGATGACGCCGGCTTCGCGGAATTCCTGCACGAGCACAGCTACGACTCGCACTACGCGCCTAAGCCCGGCGCGACGCCCTACCCCTTCGGCACGTTCGCGCTCTGGCGCATCGCCACGCGCTGGCCCGGCAGCCCCGTGCCGCCGTGCGTCCACCGCGCCCCCGAAAACCACCCCGGCTCACCGCGACTCCTGCTGATCAGCTGAGACGGAGAGCAGGAACCAGCCTTCCCCCGACCTGTCGTAACCCCATGCGCCTGACCTTCGTACTCACCCTGCTTCTCATCGCATCCTTGCGGGCCGCCGAGCCATTCATCGAGAAAATCGACCTCTTCGTGAGCGGCGAGGATCCGGCCTACAAGGTGTACCACATCCCCGGCGTCGTCGTGACCGCGAAGGGCAGCGTGCTCGCGTGGTGCGAGGCCCGCAAGCGGGGCGCCGGCGTCTCGGATTGGGACGACATCCGCATCCTGCTCCGCCGCAGCACCGACGACGGCAAGACCTGGAGCCCAGCGAAAAGCGTGGCGGACGTCCCCGGACCGAAGACCAAGAACCCGACCGCCCTGAGGATGAAGAACGTCGATCCGGCCGACGTCACCTACAACAACCCGGCCGTGATCGCCGACCGCTCCGGCGCGTTGCACATGCTCTTCTGCCTCGAATACATGCGCTGCTTCTACCAGCGCAGCGACGACGACGGCGTCACGTGGACCTCACCCATCGAGATCACGGGGGCCTTCGAGGGTTTCCGCGCAGACTACGACTGGAAGGTCATTGCGACTGGGCCGAACCATGGGATCCAGCTCCGCAACGGGCGCCTCCTCGCGCCCGTCTGGCTTTCGCTTGGCACCGGCTCGAACGGCGGCCACCACCCGAGCGTCGCCGCGACGATCTACAGCGATGACGCAGGGAAGTCCTGGCATGCGGGCGAGATCGCCGCCCCCTCGACGGCCGAATGGATCGACCCGAACGAGGCGACGGCCGTGGAGCTTGCCGACGGACGTGTCATGCTGAACATCCGCAGCGAATCGAAGACCAACCGACGGCTGGTGACGACCAGTCCTGACGGAGCGACCGGCTGGAGCACCCCGCGGTTCGACGACGCCCTCTGGGAGCCCGTCTGCATGGCCGGGCTGACCCGCTATGACTTCCAGGACCAGCACCTCATCCTATTCTCCAATCCGCATAACCTCGATAAGGCGAAAGGGAAGGCCGAGCCGGGAAAGAACCGCGACCGCAAGAATCTCAGCGTCAAAACCAGCCGCGACGATGGACGGACATGGCCGATGAACAAGAGCATCGAGCCCGGCCCCAGCGCCTATTCCGACCTGGCGGTCACCCGCGACGGCACCATCCTCTGCTTCTATGGACGAGCCGGAGAAAGCAAGGGGACCGCGCCGGGCTTAGCGGCGATGGCCGGCGGACGTCTCACGCTGGCCCGGTTCAACCTCGAGTGGCTTAGCCAGCCCTGAGGATCAGGGGCCCGGGACGACGGCCTTCAGCTTGCCGAGGTAACCGACGCCGCCGCTGAAGACCACGGCGACCTCGGAGTGATCGACATCGAAGCCGGGGTTCTTGACCGAGACCGAACCGCCGCCCTCGATGGAAGCCTTGAGTTCATCTCCGGCCACGCTGACGGTGAGATCGTACCAGCGGCCGGCGTCGATCTTCTGCGTGACCCGCCCGAGGTCGGCGAATTTGCCCTTCTCGGTGTGGACGTCATCACGGGCCTGGAGTTTCTGCACCAAGATGGAGTCGCGAGTGATGACCAGACCGACGGACTGGGCGCCATGCCAACCTTCGAAGCGAACGATCATGCAGATATTATCTACCAGCTTGAACCGGGTCGTCAGCAGGACGTCGTGGTAGCGACGAGGATAGACGAGGGCCGGCGACTTACGGCCGCCGACCGTCCCCATCAGCACGCCGTCCTTGATCGTCCAATGCCCGCCGACCGTGGTCCATTTGCCGGCTGCCTCAGGCTTAGAGTAATCCTCGTCGAGGATGACGGCGCCAGGCTTGGTGATCGGCTTATCCTGAGCACCGAGCGAGGCGGCCAGGAGAAGCAAGGCGACGGCGAGGCGGAAGTTCATGGGGCGAATTTCCAATGACATCCGCGGATGAAAGCGTCAAGCCGACGACTACTTCACCAAGGTCAGCTTGGAGGGGTAGCGGCGGTCGGCGTTCCATTCGCCGAGATAGATGTCGCCTGAGGAGTCCACAAAGAGGTCGTGACCGTGCTTGAAGACCGGCTGGGCCTGGCTGAGCGGTTGCAGCTTGCCGTCGACATACGTCGGCTCGCTGCCACCGGGCGCGCTGAGGACCTTCTTCGTGGAGCGATCCAGCACGAGCAGGAAACCCGACTGCGCGAGACGCTTGCCCATGGCATCCTTGCTCCAGCACACGGCGGTGTAAATCCTGTCACCGCGGAAGAACAGCTGGCCCGCGAAGGCGCCCGGCAGGTCGAGGGTGTCGACATGCTTGCCGTCCAAGGTGAACGCCTTGATCTGGTTCTGACTACGCGAAGGCACCCAGACAAGCGGCCCGCGCGGATCCAGCGCGTCGATCGAAACACCATGGGCGTTGCTGAGATTGGCGGCGTCCTTCGTCGGACCACCCCACTTCTTCAGCAGCTTTCCTTCGAGCGAGAACTCGTAGATGAAATTAGATCCGTAGCCGTCGGCGACGAGCAAGGTGCCCGCCGGCGTCCAGGCGACCGAGCATGGCATGAACTTCCCGTCGTTCAGGCCGAGCTCCTTCGGCGTCGGGAACTTGCGCACGACCTCACCCGAGGTCTTCAGCAAGGTGATACGCCCTTCGACCGCGGAAGGGTTCCAGCCTTCGGCCGCCATGTGCCAGCCGGAGTCGACGTGCACGAGGTATTCCACGCCGTCTTTCTCGAAGATCGCCAGGCCATGGCCGCCGCCGAGCCCGGCGCTGATGGAACGGACATAGCGCCCATCCTTCGCGAAGACGATGAAGTCGTTCTTCGGATGGTCGGTCACGAGGTAGATCAGGCCGTCCTTCCCTTCCGCCAGCGCATGCGAATTGACCACCGGGGCGATCGCCGGATCCGCCTTGGCCCACCTGAGGTCGACCGCATAGCGCAGGCTGCCGTGACCGAGGACGGGGGGCTTCTCTTCGGCGAAAGCGGCAAGGCAGAGGAACAGGGCGAGGTGACGCATGGGCGACGGGGCGATGGCTGGACGATGACCATGCCCCGGGCGCAAGCAAGGTCCAGCCCGCGCATTCTTCTATACCCGTAGTCGAACTCCCCTTGCCTTCATTCGTCGGCCGACTTGGATGAAGGCAGTCCCATGCGCCGCAAACTACTCCGGCTCCGCCCTTACGTCATCGCCGCCGCCGTCGGCGCCATCCTCGTCGTCGACCTCTCCAACCAGTGGGAAGTGCCGATCGCGCAGCTGCCCAACGAGCTCCACGATCGCTACGTCAGCGAACTCAAGGCCGACGCCAAACCTGCGGAACTCCTCAGGCTCGCCGAAGCGGGCAACGCCCAGGCGCAATATATCTACGCGTTGCGGCACACCAAATACGCGCCGAGCGACCTGCAGATCCGCGATGACATCGACGTCGCCTTCAAGTGGACGCTGAAGGCCGCCGAGCGCCGCCATCCGCGGGCCATGGCGGTGCTCTCGCTTTATCACCTGCGCGGCCTAGGCACCCAGAAGGACCTCGCCAAGGCCAAGGAATGGGCGAACCGCGCCGCCGAGAAAGGCCAGCCGATGGGCTTCCGCATGCTCGGCGACATCGCCAAGGCGGAAGCCGAAGCGATCGTCCCGGCCAAGGATTCGCCCGACTTCAAGGCCAGGCAGAACGAACGGGCCGAACTCCTGAAGCGCTCCTACGAACAATACCAGCTCGGCGCGAACGCCGGCGACCGCCATAGCTTGCGCGAGCTCGCCCAGGCCTACGAGACCGGCCAGCCTGGCCTGCCCCAGAACTATCGCCTCGCGGTGGATTACTACACGCGCTCCGCCATGCGTCGCGACCCGATCTCCATCCGCACCTTGGCCGAACGCTACGAATCCGGAGAGAAGACCCCGAAAGACCTTCAGCAGGCCTACGCGTGGCGCCTCGTGCTCATCGAGATCGAGGATAATCCGGCCGATGAATCCAGGCTCACGCAACTCGAGAAAATGATGAAGCTCGAGGACGTGCAGGCCGGTCAGGAGCTCGCCATCAAGCTGATCAAGGACCTCCCCTCGGAAGCGTCGGATGCGCTGGCCCGGCTGAACCCCGGCCGCTAAGCCATGACGCCCGCGCAACTGAAAGCCTCCGCCGCCGGAGACACCAAGCCTCCGGCCGGACTTTCACCGGAAGCGAAGGCGCTCTGGTTCACGAAGAAAGGCGACTGGGATGCGGCGCATGACATGGCCCAGGACATCGAGACGCCCATGGGCTCCTGGATCCACGCGCTGCTTCATCTCATCGAAGGCGACCTCGGCAACGCGCGCTATTGGTTCGTCGAAGCCGGCCGCCCGGTGAAGAAGCCCGCCCAGATCGACGAACTCTGGGAAGAAATCGCCGAAGCGGCCTTGAAGTAAGGGGTTGGGTTTGACGCATCGGAGCTTACCGCCTCGATAGCGTCATGTCCGCTCAGCCACGCCGTGCCCTGACCGGCGTGCCCGCGCACGCCTGGGCGGCCTGCGCCTGCTCCGAAGGGGAGGAGCGCGGCGTCATCGTCTTCCTGGCTTCCAATCTCGGCGCGGCGGAGACCTTCGCCGAAGAGACGGCCCAGCTGCTGACGCTGCTCAACGGAGCCCAGCCGGTCGCCCGCACGCTCACCGAAGCCGACGCCGCCGTGCCGGCGTTCGAAGCCGACTGCGACCTCCTCGGCGTCCTTTCGCTCCTCCGCCATGGCGGACATGACGCCAAGCGGCCGCTGCTCATCGCCTGCACTCCCGGTTCGCTCACCCGACGCTCGCCGGCTCCGGAGGCCACCGCCAAGGCCGAGATCGTCGTCCGCAAGGGCGAGAAGCTCGCGCTCCGCGATTTCGCGAAGCGTCTCGCCGAAGACTTCGGCTACGCCCACGAGGCGCTCTGCGAACAGCCGGGCGAATACGCCTTGCGCGGCGGCATCCTCGACGTCTATCCGCTCAACGCGCAGATGCCGGTGCGCATCGACCTCTTCGGCGACACGGTAGAATCCCTCCGTCCGTTCGATCCGGCGACGCAACGCAGCGAAGGCGAGGTCGACGGGCTCGTCATCTGCGCGCCGCGCGACGACTCCGGCTCCGCGCCCGAAGCGCCGTTCTTCCGCCACCTGCCGCCCGACGCGCTCATCATCTCGGTCGACCGCTGCCACGAAGACGTCCTCTGCGCCGAGATCGGCTCCGCCAAGCTCGACGAACTCGTGCTCGAAGAGACCGACGAGGCGCCTCCTGGCTACGTCGCGCTCGCGCTGGAATCGTCGCCGGCGGAATCCCTCCTCATCGGCTCGGCCGGCGACAGCGCCGAGACGCGCCCCGCCCTGCTACGCGCCGCCGCTTCGGTCGCCAAGGACGGACGCCCTTGCCTCCTCGCGGGCGATACCGACGGGTCCGTCGACCGCCTGAACGCCGACGTCGCCGCCGCCAAGATCCGCGGCTTCGCCCCGCGCGTGCTCCATGGACGCTTCGGCGGTGGCGTGGTCATCGCGCCCGGCAAGCTGCCCGGACTCCTCAAGGGCGGCCTGATCCTGCTCACCGAACGCGAGCTGTTCGGCCGCCGCAAGCGCCCGCTCGCCGTCCTGCCACGCCGACGCACCGCCATCCGCGCCGCGGTCGGACGCGCGCTCGACTTCGGCGAACTCGCCGACGGCGACGCCCTCGTGCACGCGACCCAAGGCGTCTGCCTCTTCCGAGGCATCAAGGCCCACGAACACAACGGGCGCACCGAAGACTTCATCGGCCTCGAGTTCGCGGAGAAGTCCATGTTGCACCTCCCCGTCCGGGAGTCGCACCTGCTCACGCGCTACATCGGCATCGGCCGCGCCCATCCGAAGCTTTCCAAGCTCGGCGGAGGCGGCTGGGAGAAGTCGCGCAAGGCCGCCGAGAAGGCGACCGCCGACCTCGCCGCCCAGCTCCTGGCGATGCAGGCCGCGCGCTCGACGCAACCCGGCATCACGCACCCCAAGGACGCCGACAACGCCTGGATGGGCGAGTTCGAACGATCCTTCCCGCACCGCGAGACCCCCGACCAGACGCGGGCCATCATCGACGTGAAAGCCGACATGGAGCGTCCTGCGCCGATGGACCGCCTGGTCAGCGGCGACGTCGGCTTCGGCAAGACCGAGGTCGCCCTGCGCGCGGCCTTCAAGTGCGTGCTCGGCGGCCGCCAGGTCGCGATCCTCGCGCCCACGACCGTCCTGGCCCAGCAGCATTTCGAAAGCTTCAAGGAACGCCTCGCCCGCTGGCCTGTCTCGGTCGAACTCCTCAGCGGCTACCGCACCGCCAAGCAGAAGGCCGACGTCCGGGCTCGCGCCGAAGCCGGCACGGTCGACATCGTCGTCGGGACGCACGCCCTGCTGTCGGACGGCACCCGCTTCGGCCGCCTCGGCCTGGTCATCATCGACGAAGAACACCGCTTCGGCGTCCGCCACAAGGAGCGCCTCAAGCAGCTGCGCACCGAGGTGGACGTCCTCGCGATGAGCGCGACGCCGATCCCGCGCACGCTCTACCTCGCGCTCGTCGGCGCGCGCGACCTCAGCGTCATCGAGACGCCGCCGCGGGAGCGCCTGCCCATCCGCACCATCGTGCGCAGCTACGACGAGAAGCTCGTGCGCGACGCCGTGAAGGCGGAGCTCGCCCGCGGCGGCCAGGTCTTCTACCTGCATAACCGAGTCGAGACCATCCAGGCCGTGGCCGAACGCCTCGCCGCGTTGCTGCCCAAGGCGCGCGTCATCGTCGGCCACGGCCAGATGCCGGCCGGCCAGCTCGAGGAGGTCATGTCGGCGTTCGTCGCCGGCGAATATGACGTGCTCGTCTGCACCACCATCATCGAGACCGGACTCGACATCCCGAACTGCAACACGCTGATCATCGAAGGCGCGGACCGGTTCGGCCTGGCGCAGTTGTACCAGCTCCGCGGACGCGTCGGCCGGTTCAACCGCCAGGCCTACGCCTACCTGTTCCTGCACCGCCACGCCGCGCTCGTCGGCACGGCGCACCGCCGCCTTTCCGCCATCCGTCAATACAACCAGCTTGGCGCCGGCTTCCGCATCGCCATGCGCGACCTCGAGCTCCGCGGCGCCGGCAACATCCTCGGCGCGGCCCAGAGCGGGCACGTCGCGACGGTGGGCTTCGACCTCTACTGCCAGCTGCTGCGTCGCAGCGTCTCCAAGCTGCGCGGCGACAAGGGCGCCGTCATCGACCGCTGCGAGGTGCAGCTCGATTTCATCGACCATACCCAGGCGGCGCTCGGCACCGAGCAGGCGAACGGCGGCGACGGCGACGTCCCGCTGCTGACCTCGACCCTGCCTTCCGACTGGATCCCGGAGACGCGCCTGCGCATCGAGGCCTTCCGGCGCATCGCCCTCGCCCTGGACGCCGCCGAGGTCGCCGAGCTGCGCACGTCGCTCAAGGACCGCTACGGCAAGCTCCCCCCTGAAGCGGACGCCTTGCTGAGCCTGGCCGAGATCCGCTGCCTCGCGGAGGAGAAACATGTCGTTTCGGTGACGACCGACGGCCCCGTCATCCGCTGCCTCTCGGCCGCCGCGGGCCGAGCCCCCGAGCCTATTCTCGTCGGCAATCGGTTTCCCCGCTTGACCGTGCGAGACCCCCTGCGGAAACTGAAGGAAATCCGCGGCTTCCTCTCAAGGCTGCCCGCTCCTAACGCCCGATGAAATCCTTCCTGTTCTCCAGCCTGCTCGCCCTCACCGCCGCCCTCGGGTCAGCCCAAGTCAAGCAGCCCACGCTGGAGGAAGCGGCGGCCAAGCGCTGGTCCGACATGAACTCCGACCGCATCGCCGCAGACGCCGACGGCACCGGCATCACCCTTTCGGACATCCGCAAGCAGATCGACCCGATCGTCGGCCAGATCCGCGCCGGCGCCAAGAGCGACGCCGAGTTCGACAAGGCCCTCGGCGCGGCCGCCGAAGAGACGCTCAAATCCATCACCGAGCGCCAGCTTGTGATCGCCGAGTTCCACGCCAGCACCGCCAAGCTGCCCTCCTCCTACATCGACGCCGACATCGAAGACACCATCCGCCGCGACTTCAACGGCGACCGCAACCGCTTCGTCGCCTCGCTCCGCGCCGGCGGGACCACCCCTCTCGCCTACCGCAAGTTCATCGAAGACCGCATCATCTTCGAATACATGGTCGGCCAGATCCGCAAGGCCGCCTGGGACGTCAACCCCGGCAAGATTCTGGAGTATTACGAGAAGAACAAGGCCGACTTCCTGCGCAAGGAACAGGTCAAGCTCCGCCAGATCACCCTCACGCAAGGGGCCGCCGAGAAACCCGAGGAGACCGCCGCCCGGGCGGCCGCCTGGTCCGACGCGCTCCGTCACCCGGAGAAGATCACCGCGACGCTCGAGCGCTTCAACGTCGGCGGCAAGAAGGTCGTCGGCACGCCGAGCTTCGCCGATGTCGCGGCCCGCATCAGCACCGACGATTTCGCCAGCAAGGGCGGGGACGCCGGCTGGCGCAACCTCGACGACCTCAACGAGACCGTCACCGCCAAGCTCAAGACCCTCAAGGTCGGGGAAATCTCGGACCCCCTGAAGTTCGACGTCGGCGGCGCCCCCATCTACGTGATCGTCAGCCGCGAAGCCGAACGCCCCAAGGGCTACGCTTCCGTGAACGACCCCGAAGTGATCGCGGAAATCGAAGGCAAGGTCCGCCAGATTGGCATGAAGACTGCCATTCAGGCCTGGATCGATGACCTCCGCTCGAAGCACCATATCCAGCTCCGCTAAGATGAGCGCCTCCCGAGGCGCCCAAGCGACCGGGCCTTCCGACGCCAAGCCTTTCACCTGCCACGCCTTCCCGCGTCGTAGCGCCGGGGTCCTGCTTCATCCGACCGCCCTGCCTGGCGAAGGCCCCGTAGGTTCCCTTGGCGCCGAAGCCCGCCGCTTCGTCGACATCATCGCCGCCGCGGGGTTCTCGTGGTGGCAGGTCTGCCCGCTCGGCCCCACCGGGTACGGCGATTCGCCCTACCAGGCCCTGTCGGTCTTCGCAGGCAACCCCTACCTGCTCGACCTCGCCGACCTCGGCGCACGCAAGCTGCTCACGCCGGAGGAGATCGCGGCGCTGCGTCGCGGCGCCGACGGGAGGACCGACTACGGACGACTCTGGAACGAGCTGCGGCCCGCGCTGCAGCTGGCCGCCCGCCGTGGCGCCGTCATCCTGAAGCAGAACGCCGCGTTCAACCGCTTCCGCGAAAAACAGTCCGGATGGCTCGACGCCTGGTGCCGCTTCTCCGCCTTGCGCGAGGCGAACAGCTTCACCGCCCCGGACAAGTGGACGATCGAGGAAGCCCCCGCCGGGCTGTTCGCCGAAGCCGAGGTGCTGCAGTTCCTCTTCGCCGAGCAGTGGCGCGCGCTCCGCGCATACGCGCACGGCAAGGGCGTGCAGTTCTTCGGCGACGAACCCATCTACGTCTCGGCCGACGGCTGCGACGCCAAGACGCGCCCCGAACTCTTCCAACTCGACGCGCAGGGCCGGCCGACCGCCGTGGCGGGAGTACCGCCCGACTACTTCGCCGCCGACGGCCAGCTCTGGGGGAATCCGCTCTACGCCTGGGACCGCCATGCCGCCGATGGCTTCGCCTGGTGGAGGGCGCGCGTGCATCACGACCTCGAGCTGTTCGATGCGATCCGCATCGACCACTTCCGCGGCATCCATGACTTCTGGAGCGTGCCCGCCGGTGCGCCGAACGCCCGCGAAGGCCAATGGTGCGACGGCCCCGGCCTCGCCTTCACCGGCGCCCTCGCCGGACTGCCGCTCGTGGCCGAGGACCTCGGCCTGCTCTCGCCCGGCGTCGACGTCCTGCGCAAGGCCTCCGGGCTGCCCGGGATGTCGGTGCTGCAATTCGGCTTCGGCGGTCCGCCCGAAGGCAACCCCCACTTCCCCGAGAACATCACCGAGGACCGCGTCGTCTACACCGGCACGCACGACAACGACACCGTCGTCGGCTGGTACGCCCAGGCCTCCGCCGAGGAGCGCGCGCGCGTCGAAGCCGCCTTCGGGCCGATGGCTACGCCGCACATCACGCTTGCCGAAGCCGCGCTGGCTTCGCCGGGCGTCGCCGCCTTCATCCCCGTCCAGGACCTGCTCGGCCTAGGCGCCGAGGCGCGCTTCAACACGCCCGGCAACCCGCAGGGCAACTGGGGATGGCGCATGAGCGACCTGCAGCTGACCACGCTCGCGGCCGCGGCCGGAGCCTGGAAGCAGCGGCTGAAGGTCGCGAAGCGGCTCAGCGCGTGAGCCGGCGGTACTTCGGACGACGCGGCGTATCCGACTCCAGGCCCAGGCGCTTGCGCCGGTCTTCGAGGTAGTCGCCGTAGTTGCCTTCGTGCCAGACCACCGTGCTGTTGTCTTCGAACGCGAGGATGTGCGTGGCCACGCGGTCGAGGAACCAGCGGTCGTGCGTCACGATGACGGCGCAACCGGCGAAGCCTTCGAGGGCGTCTTCGAGCGCGCGGATCGTGTTCACGTCGAGGTCGTTGGTCGGCTCGTCGAGCAGGAGCACGTTGGCGCCGGCCTTGATGAGGCGGGCCAGGTGGATGCGGTTGCGTTCGCCGCCGGACATCACGCCGACCTTGCGCTGCTGCACATCGCCGGTGAAGCCGAAGCGCGCCGCATAGGCGCGGGCCGGCACCATGACCTTGCCGAGGTGGACCATCTCCTGCCCGTCGGAGATCGCGGACCAGAGCGGCGCATCGGCCGGCAACGAATCGCGCGACTGGTTGACGTAGGCGATCTTCACCGATTCGCCGACGGTGAGCGTGCCCTTGTCGGGCTTCTCCTGTCCCGTGATCATGCGGAAGAGCGTCGTCTTGCCGGCGCCGTTCGGGCCGACCACGCCGACGATGCCGCCGGCGGGCAGCGTGAAGTTCACGTCATCCATCAGGATGCGGTCGCCGTAGCCCTTGGACAGGCCGCGGGCCTCGATGACGGCGCCGCCGAGGCGGGGGCCGGGCGGAATCCAGATCTCGGCGGCCTTCTCCTGCTGGTTCTGGTCCTGAGTCAGCATCTGCTCGTAGGCGCGGAGGCGGGCCTTGTTCTTGGCCACGCGGGCCTTGGGCGAAGCCGCGGCCCACTCGCGTTCGCGCTCCATCGAGAGGGAGCGGGCGGCGGACTGCTTCTCCTCCATCTCCAGACGCTGCTGCTTCTGCTGAAGCCATGAAGAGTAGTTGCCCTTCCACGGGATGCCGCGGCCGCGATCGAGCTCGAGGATCCAGCCGGCGACGTTGTCGAGAAAGTAGCGGTCGTGCGTGATCGCGATGACCGTGCCCTTGTAACCTTGGAGGTGACGCTCGAGCCAGGCGACCGTGTCGGCGTCAAGGTGGTTGGTCGGCTCGTCGAGCAGGAGGATGTCCGGCTCCATCAGCAGCAGGCGGCACAGCGCCACCCGGCGCTTCTCGCCGCCCGAGAGCGCGGAGACCACCGCGTCGCCGGGCGGACAACGCAGGGCTTCCATCGCCATCTCGATGCGGGCGTCGAGGTCCCAGCCGCCGCGCGTGTCGAGGATCGTCTGGATCTCGCCCTGGCGGGCCAGGATCTTCTCCTGCTCCTTCGCGTCGTCGGTCTCCGAGACCTTCACGAACGTCTCGTCATATTCCTCGAGCAAGGCCTTCATCGGGCCGGCGGCCTGCATCACGCATTCCTGGACCGTGAGGTGCTCGTCGAGGCGCGGCTCCTGGGCGAGATAGCCGAGCGTGTAGCCGGGGACCTGGCTGATCGCGCCGTCGAATTCCTTGTCCTCGCCGGCCATGATCTTGAGCAGCGTGGATTTGCCCGAACCATTGAGGCCGAGGACGCCGATCTTCGCCCCATAGTAGTAGGACAGGGAAATATCGCGGAAAACGGGTTTCTTTTCGAAGTACTTCGTGACCCCCGTCATCGTGAAGATTACTTTTTCGTCGGCCATGGGGGAAGGTTCCGAGAAGACCCCCGGGGGGCAAGCGGAACCCTCCGGCCGGCCGGGCTTACCGCACTTGACATCCCCCGGGGGGCGTCCAAGGTAGGCGTCAGTTCACCTTTACCGAGGTGGGTCCTGCCGGACCCGCTTTTTTTGTCCCCAAATCATTTCACCGAAAACCCGCACCCATCACCATGAGCGTCGATATCAAACCCTTCCTCCAATATCTCGAAAAGGAGAAGAACATCAAAAAAGAAGAGGCCTGCGCCCTCATCGTCGAGGCCATCAAGTCCTCCGTCGAGAAGTCGGTCATGGCCGGCCAGAACGTGGAGATCAACGCCGACCCCGTGTCCGGCAAGCTCGACGCCTTCGTCGTCCTCCGCGTGACCGACTCCGTGTCGGACCCGCTCCAGGAGATCAACCCGGTCGCCGCCTCCCTCATCGAGGCCGACGTCCAGGTCGGACAGGAAGTCCGCAAGCCCATCAACGTGGCCGACCTCGGCCGCATCGCCGCCAAGACCACCCAGCAGCTGCTCAACCAGCGCTTCCGCAAGATCGAGAAGGACCAGGTCTTCCAGGAGTATAAGGACAAGGTCGGCGACATCGTCACCGGCACCGTCCGTCGCACCGAACGCGGCAACGTCGTGATCGAGCTCGGCACCGCCGAAGCCCTCCTCACTCACAAGGAACGCTGCCACGGCGACGAATTCCGCACCGGCGACCGCATCCGCTGCCTCCTCCTCGAGATCCGCGAAGACCCGCAGCGCGGCCGCGAGTTCGTGCTCTCCCGCGCAAACCCGGCGTTCGTCCGTCGCCTCCTCGAGCTCGAAGTGGCCGAGATCGCCGACAAGACCGTCACCATCGCCGCCATGGCCCGCGACCCAGGCTACCGCACCAAGATCGCCGTGGACTCCCGCGACCCCAAGGTCGACCCCGTCGGCGCCTGCGTCGGCGCCCGCGGCGCCCGCGTCCGCAACATCGTCAAGGAGCTCGGCGGC
>Ga0214206_1000188_pt1 | contig 17187 bp, 16 predicted proteins | sample TroBogEpilimnion_26_FD_153044 | JGI IMG/M metagenome (GOLD analysis project Ga0214206, IMG submission 153044) | Freshwater microbial communities from Trout Bog Lake, WI - 07JUL2009 epilimnion | ecosystem: Environmental > Aquatic > Freshwater > Lake > Epilimnion/Euphotic zone | place: Trout Bog...
GCTTCGGGACCAATTGTTATTGGATCAGCTACCATTCCTGACTCAAACCTTTTAACTAATTTGATTTGATTAACTTGCTCAACTATCGACATATTTTTGTGAATACAAGCTATTCCACCAGACTGAGCCATGGCTATAGCAAGATGATACTCAGAAACAGTATCCATTGCAGATGCAATAATTGGTATTTTTAAGCCTAAAGTGGAAGTTAGACTAGTAGATAGATCTGTATCTTTTGGGAGGACAGCTGAATGTTTAGGTTCTAATAATACGTCGTCGAACGTTAAAGCTTCATGAATTTCCATGTATAAATTTATTATATAAAACAATCATAGTCAAACATTTTTTAAGTCTCGGCATAATAAATAGATTTCCCTAGACTCTTTTCTACTTGAATTAGGTTTAATTCGCTCAATTTTTACAAAATTCTTTTTAGCGCTATTAATTAACAGATTTTCATCTTTGCCAGAAAAATATTTAATCAATAAAAAACATTTAGTATCAAAAAAGTTTACTGACCACTCAATTACTTCCAAAGCTAAATTATTAGTTTTAATTGCATCAAGGTCTTTATTGCCAGAGGTATTAACTGCCATATCTGACAGAATAACATTAACTTTATTTTTATTAAAAAAATCAAAAATATTTTTTTTTATATTTTCATTATAAAAATCACCTTTTAAAAAATTAATATTTATAATGCTTTTCATCTCAAGCAAATCAATAGAAAAATTTTTTCCATCTTTATTAACTTTTGAAATTACTTGTGACCATCCTCCAGGCGACGATCCTAAATCAATAATATTTGTTTTATTCTTTAAAAATTTACATTTATTATTAATTTCTAACAATTTAAAAGCAGAACGAGATCTGTAGCCTAATTTTTTTGCTTCTTTAACATAGAAATCTGTCGTTTGACGGTTAATCCAAAGTTTAGAGCTCTGTGTTAATTTTTTGTTATTTATTTTAAACATTTATTTATTAAATAATTATATAAGTTAATTTTATATTAAAATAATATAAATAAATTGGAAAAAAAATTACTCATTTATAATAGCGGTGGCGGTCTTGGAGACTCTGTTCAAATAGTCAATTTTTTATTATCTGTTAAAAATTTATGGAACGATCATGAAATTCATATACTTGAATCGCATAACAATTATTATTTTAAAAATAAATTAAAAAATTTAAATTTAAACTTTATTAAATATATAGACTTAAAAATTCAATACTTTGGTTTCAGACTATCTCATTATTTTAAAATAAAAAAGTATATAAAAAATAACAATCTATTTTTCAACGTGATTATAGATTTACAAACAAAATTAAGAAATACTTGCATGTTAAAAATAATTCCTCATGACATATTTATTTCTTCAACTTTAAATAATTTTTTTTCTAAACCTAAAATAAATAGTAGCTTACCAAAAGATAAAAATATAATTATTAGATTATGCAATAATATTAATTTTGCATTTAGTAATAAATTTAAAAAAATCAAATTTAATACAGATATTATTGACCAAAAATATCACTCTGAAATAAAAAAAATACTCCCAAATAATAATTACGTTGGCTTATCAATCAAACAAGGACATCCATCTAGAAAAAAAGAGTTGCCAATTGCCTATATTATTCAGATCGCCCAATATCTTTTAACGATTTCTAAAATTCCAGTTTTTTTAATTCAAAAAAATCAAATAGAATTAAAAAATTATATACATAATAAAATTCCAAAAGCTATTTTTCCTGAATTTGAAACAGAAATAGATGACCCCTGTTTTATTGTGGCTTTAAGTAAACGACTTAGTTACGCAATTACTATCGATAATGGTTTGATGCATTTAATTGGATTATCAAATATTCCTATGATTTGTATATTTGGGCCAACTTCGTCAGAGAAATTCTCTCCGACAATTGACAATATAAAAGTACTTGATTCTAAAAAATTATTTAATTCTAATAGTATAGAACTGATTGCACCAAAAATAATTATAAATACTATCGAAGAATTAGAGAAAGATATCAAATAATATCTTCTGAAATAAAACTCTCTGAAACTTTCTTATTATTTTTTTTAATTAATTTAAAATGAACGAAACTAATTGGAATTAAAGCTATATAAAAAATTCCAGTTATTAAAAGAGTGTTAAATGTGTAAAGAATTAAAAGACTAAAATAAGTAGCAATCAATAATAAAAAAAATATTAAATAAGGACTACTTATTTTTACTCCTTTAAAAGAATAAGTTGGAATTCGACTAATCATCAAAAAAGTCGATAATAATATAAATATTACATTTAATTTCAAATAATCATAAGAAGATCCAAAATCACTGAGTGATAAAATTAACGGAAGCATAAGTACGCCAGCACCAGATGGAGATGGAATACCTGTAAAAAAATTTTCTTTCCATTTTTCAGTCACTTTATCTAAATTTAAATTAAATCTTGCTAATCTTAAGCAGCAGGATACAGAGTGAAACAAAACTAGCATCCATCCAAAATCTCCTAGATTTTTCAATTTCCATAAATAAACAACTATTGCTGGCGCTACTCCAAAATTTAAAAAATCAATTAACGAATCTAACTCTGCACCAAATTTAGAAGTTCCTTTTATAAGACGGGCAATTCTACCATCTATCGCATCCATAATCGCTGCAGCCGTAATAGCCATCACAGCAAACTCAAATTTAGAATTTAAAGCAAACCTTATTGAGCTTAATCCAATACACAAACCTATAAGACTAATTATGCTTGGTATAATAAAGCGTGGATGTATTATTTTTTTTTTAATAAAAAACATTTATTTAATTTTGAGCAATTAAACTCTCTCCGGCAATAACTTTTTGTCCCTGTCTTACAAGTATTTTATAATTAACATCAAAATACAAATCTACTCTACTTCCAAATCTTATAATTCCAATTCTATCTCCTTGATTTAATGATTGTCCTTCTTTTACATCGCAAACTATTCTTCTTGCAATCAATCCAGCAATTTGAACAACCGCATAATTTCTTCCGGAAACGCTTTTATATCTTATTAAATTTCTTTCATTATGCTCTGATGCTTTATCTAAAGATGCATCAAAAAACTTTCCTGGCTTGTAAAATATTTCCAAAATTTTTCCAGAAACTGGAACTCTATTTACGTGACAATTAAATACATTCATAAATACGCTAATTCTTTGATATTCCGTATCCTCCATATTTAATTCTTTCGGACCTCTGGTATTTATTATCTGACTAATTACACCGTCTGCTGGACTAACTAAAAAATTATCATCATTGATTGGATATCTTTCTGGATCTCTAAAAAAATAATAAACCCATACTGTTATTATAAAACCAAAAACTCCTAACGTCTTATTAAGAATAATTAACAATAAATTTATAATGACTGCTATTGCGAGCATTCTAAAACCTTCACGATGCAAAGGTGGAAAGATGATGTCTAACATAATTATTTAATTAACTGAAAACATACTATATAAAATTAATTTTTATTTATATCAAAAAAATCATGTCCAAAATTAAAGTTAAAAATCCTGTTGTCGAGTTAGATGGCGATGAAATGGCCAGAATCATTTGGGATTTTATCAAAAAAAAACTTATTCTTCCCTATATTGAGATAGATCTTAAATATTTTGATCTTGGAATTGAATATCGAGATAAAACTGGCGATCAAGTAACTATTGATTCAGCCAATGCCATTAAAAAATATGGTGTTGGTGTAAAATGCGCGACTATCACTCCAGATGAAGAAAGAGTTAAAGAATTTAATCTAGAAAAAATGTGGAAGTCGCCAAATGGTACCATTCGTAACATTCTTGGAGGAACCATATTTAGAGAACCTATTATTTGTAAAAATATTCCGAAACTTGTTAATTCTTGGACTGATCCAATAGTTATTGGAAGACATTCTTATGGAGACCAATACAAAGCGACAGATTTTAAAGTACCTGGTAAAGGTAAACTAAAGATTCAATGGACATCAGAAGATAATAAAGAAGTAATTGAACATGAGGTATTTAATTTTACTGGTTCTGGTGTTGCGCTTGCAATGTATAATTTGGACGAATCTATAAGAGATTTTGCTAGGGCTTGTATGAATTATGGAATTTTAAGAAAATGGCCAGTGTATCTATCAACAAAAAATACAATTTTAAAAGCTTACGATGGAAGATTTAAAGATTTATTTCAAGAAGTTTATGAGAAAGAATTTAAAGAAAAGTTTTCTAAATTAAATATTGCCTATGAACACAGATTAATAGATGACATGGTTGCATGCGCTATGAAATGGAGTGGAAAGTATGTTTGGGCATGCAAAAATTATGATGGGGATGTTCAATCAGATACAGTTGCACAAGGGTTTGGTTCTTTAGGTCTAATGACTAGCGTTTTAATGACTCCAGATGGAAAAACTGTAGAGGCAGAAGCTGCTCATGGAACAGTTACAAGACATTTTAGAGAACACCAAAAAGGTAAAGAAACATCTACAAATCCAATAGCTTCAATTTTTGCTTGGACAAGAGGTTTAGCTCATAGAGGTAAGCTAGATAATAATAATGAACTTATTAAATTTTCAAATATTTTAGAAAAGGTGTGCGTAGAGAGCGTTGAAAAAGGATTTATGACAAAAGATTTAGCAATTTTAATAAATAAAGATGCAAAATACCAAACAACATACCAATTTCTTGAAACAATAAGTTCAAATTTAAGTAAACAGCTTATTTAATTTTTTTTAAAATATTTTCAAAAGAATCTTCGATTTTTAAAACATCAGATCCGCCGCTTGCCTGAGCATAATCTTTTCTTCCTCCTCCTCCTTTTCCACCTAAAAATTCGCTTATATTCTTAACAATTTTAGATGCATCCAAGTTATAGATTAAATCGTTGGAAAGGCCAACAGCAACTGTAATTTTATTATCCGAGACACAATATAAAATTATTATTGCACTTTTTGTTTTATTTTTAAAATCGTCAACTAAATTTTGAATTTTTTTAATAGGATAATCAAATAACTTTTGAAACCTGATATTTAATTTTTCATGCTTAATATCCTGAACAAAATTTTTATTTTGATCTAGAAGAATTATTTTAGATTCTAAATCCTCCAAAATATTTTTTAATAACACAATCTTACTTGACGGATCTAATTCATCTGAATAATTAATAGTACCTTTTAAACTTTTAATTTTATTTTCTAAATTATTTATTTGATTAATTTTTTCATCATTTTCTTTTTTAATGACGGTATTTTTATTAATTAAATAATCTTGCAATTCTATGTCGCGCAATGCTTCGACTCTTCTTATACCCGCGGCTACAGGAGATTGTGATACAATCGAAAATTTGCCAATCTCAGATGTATTTTTAACATGTGTTCCACCGCATAATTCTATTGAAAATATTTTATTACCTTCTGATCCCATAGTAACAACTCTTACTTCTTCACCATATTTTTCTCCAAACAAAGCAAGTGCACCTTCAGCGATTGCGGCTTTAGGTGTCATTAAGCGAGTTTTTACTTCTGAATTCTGATTAACAATTTTATCAACACACATATTTATATTTTTAATTTCATTATCTGTAATTGGTTTATTATGAGAAAAATCAAATCTTAACCTATCTGGACCAACGTAGGACCCTTTTTGAACAACATGTGTTCCTAATATTTTTCTTAATGACTGATGAAGCAAATGGGTTGCGGAATGATTAGCTGTAATTTTTTTTCTTCTGTTTTCATTAACGACCAAATTAACGGGTTGATTCAATTTAATTTCACCTGAAATAACTTTTCCAAAATGAATATATAAATCACCAAACATTTTCTTTGTATCTTGAACCTCAAATTCAAAATTATCATTGTAAATTTTCCCTTGATCTCCTACTTGACCTCCTGATTCTCCGTAAAAACTTGTTTGATTAAAAATTATAGCAATTACGTCATTTTTAAAGGCATTTGCCACCTCCTTGTTATCTTTAACGATGGCCAAAGTAACTGCTTGTGAGTTCAAAGTTTGATATCCTAAAAATTCTGTTGAGCCAATTTTTTCTTTAAGTTCAAACCATAATTTTGATGTTTTATCCTCGCCAGATCCTTTCCATGATGCTCTTGCAATTTTTTTACTTTCTAACATTAAAGTTTCAAATTCTTTTTCATCGACTTTAATTTTTTTATTTTTTAAATAATCCTGAGTTAAATCTAAGGGAAAACCATAAGTGTCATAAAGTTTAAAAGCTATCTCTCCTGATATCTTTTCTTCTTTAATATTTTTTAATTCTAAATTTAATATTTTCATTCCATTATTTAACATCAAAGAAAATCTTTCTTCTTCCAATTTTATATTTTCAGAAACAATTGATTGTGCTCTTATAATTTCAGGATATTCATCCCCCATTTCTGAAATTAAAGTAGGTAAAATTTTATATAAAATAGGTAATTGAGCTCCTAATGTATAAGCATGACGCATAGCTCTGCGCATAATTCTTCTTAGAACATAACCTCTTCCTTCATTAGAAGGCATAACACCATCGCTTACTAAAAAAGTTGCAGCTCTTAAATGATCCGCAATAACTCTATAACTTGAAATATTTTCTTTAGTTATTTTAATTTTTATAAAATCTTCTGCTGAACTAATTAATTTTTTAAATAAATCAATTTCATAATTGTCATGCGTTCCTTGGAGCACTGCTGCAATTCTTTCTAAACCCATTCCTGTATCTACAGAAGGTTTTGGTAAATTAATCCTTTTATCCTTTGAAACTTGTTCAAATTGCATAAAAACTAAATTCCAAATTTCTACAAATCTATCTCCATCCTGATTTTTAGAGCCTGGAGGACCACCTTGAATTTTGTCTCCGTGATCATAGAAAATTTCTGTACATGGACCACAAGGGCCAGTATCACCCATAGCCCAAAAATTATCGTTGGTAGAAATTCTTATAATATTACTTTCAGGCAGACCTGATATTTTTTTCCAACAATTGAATGCTTCGTCATCGGTATGAAAAACTGTAACACTTAATTTATTTTTTGGAATTCCATAATCTTTAGTAATTAGTTTCCACGCAAATTCTATAGCTGTTTCTTTAAAATAATCACCAAATGAAAAATTACCTAGCATTTCAAAAAACGTATGATGCCTTGATGTGTATCCTACGTTTTCTAGGTCATTATGTTTTCCACCAGCTCTTACGCATTTTTGAGATGTGGTTGCTCTGGTAAAAGCTAGCTTTTCTAGTCCTGTAAATACGTTTTTAAACTGGACCATACCGGAGTTGGTAAACATCAAAGTAGGATCATTTTGGGGTATCAATGGACTTGAATCAACAACTTGATGTCCATTTTTTGAAAAGAAATTCTTAAATATACTTCTGCACTGAGAAAGTGTTTTTGTTGACATCTATAAATAGATACAACTTTTTATATATATGTCTAGAAGGCTAAAGGCGCTTTTTTAAAAGCGCCTTATGGAAGAAAAAAAATTAGATTAATTTAATTATTTTCTGACAGCTCTTCTTTTGGGTCGGCTTTATCAGAATGCTCACTTAATTTTTCTGCGATCAATTTTGTATTAGTTCTTACAGCCATTTCAATTTCAGCTGCAATTTTTGGATTTAATTTTAAGTACTGTTTAGCATTATCTCTGCCTTGGCCAATTTTTTCGCCTTTATAAGCATACCAAGCTCCTGCTTTTTCAATAATACCAACTTTGGCAGCTAGATCAACTACTTCGCCCATTTTACTAATCCCTTCTCCATACATTATATCAAACTCAACAACTTTGAATGGTGGAGCAACTTTATTTTTGACAATTTTAACTCTTGTTTGATTACCAATAATTTCTTCTTTATCCTTGATGGCTCCTATTCTTCTTATATCTAACCGAACAGAAGAATAAAACTTTAATGCATTTCCACCAGCTGTTGTTTCTGGACTACCAAACATAACACCTATTTTCATTCTTATTTGATTTATAAAAATGATCATCGTGTTGGTTTTTGAGACTGAACCAGTTAACTTTCTTAAGGCTTGACTCATTAACCTTGCTTGAAGTCCCATGTGATGATCTCCCATTTCTCCTTCAAGTTCAGCTCGAGGAGTTAAGGCGGCCACAGAATCTACTACTAAAACAGAAATTGATCCCGATCTAACTAAAGTATCAGCAATTTCTAACGCTTGTTCTCCCGTATCAGGTTGCGAAATCAATAATTCTGTTGTGTTAACACCTAATTTTTTAGCATATATAGGATCTAAGGCATGTTCAGCATCAATAAAAGCGCAAATACCACCTTTTTTTTGAGCTTCAGCAATTACTTGTAAAGCCAATGTTGTTTTTCCAGAAGACTCTGGTCCATAAATTTCAATAATTCTACTTTTTGGAAGTCCACCAATTCCAAGTGCTAAATCTAACCCTAAAGATCCTGTTGAAACTGACTCTATGTCTAATGCTTTAGATTGACCTAGTTTCATCACAGAACCTTTTCCGTAATTCTGGTCTATTTGACTTATCGCAGCATCTAATGCTTTTTGTTTTTCTTTTTTGTCTTCTGTTTTTTCAGTGTTAACTACTTTTAAGTTATTTTTAGTCATTTTATTCCTTATTTAATTTGTTTTTAATTTAACGAATCGATGAAATCTAATGTACACATTTTGTTCTTTTTTACAATTATATAAATATGCATATGAAATATATGACTTTTTTAGCTACAGAATATGCCTAATCCAATTTCTTTTGTAGTATCCATCAGGATCATAGATTTGTGCGTCAAGTGATAAATTTTTTGCTGTCAAATCTCCTACTGCCGACAAAAGACTAAATTGTGAATTAATAATGCTATTTTTTACTGAAGTGTAATTAACTTTTGCAGCAAGTAAAGTTTGTATTGCCGTAATGACGTCTAGTGTAGTTTTGTTTCCAGCTTCATACTGTTGTTGTGTGCCTTCATAAAATATTTCTGCTGCTTTAAGTTGAGCTTTTGCAAGCTCAAAATTTTTAATTGAAAGTTCATAATTTGACCATGCTGTATAGGTTGCAAGATTAGCATTTTCTTTAGCATTTTTAAAATCTAACTCCGCTCCATCTAACTGAGCTTTATATTGTAGTATTGATGACGTTTGTTTTCCTCCTTGATAAATTGGAGTTGAAACAGTCGCCATCGCTTGTGCTTGATGTAGTTTATCAATTGAATAACTGTAACCGCTATAATTAGTGTCAGTATAAGATAAAGCAAAAGTTGGGGATAAAAAAGCCATTTGTGCTTTATAATCAGTATTTGCTTTTTCATATGTGAATTGAGCAATTTTTACTACTGGGCTATTATTTTGAGTTATTTCAATAGCTTGTTCTAAAGATTTTGGCAAAGATAAATTTATTTTTTCTACTGGAGATAAATCAACAGGATCATAACCTACAATATTTTTAAAATTCTTTTTGTTGATTAATAAATTATTTTGAGCAGTTAATAAATTAGCCTGAGCTGACGCTAAAGCACTTTCAGACTGTGATACATCAGAAATTGTACTTAAGCCTTTATCTAGTTTAGATTGATTTAGTTCAACTTGTTTTTCTGCTAATTCAAGATTCTCTTTATATACCTGAATGCTCTCCTGCGCTAATAAAGTTGCTAGATAAGCTTGTGATGTAGAAAGCAAAACATTTTGTTCAACTAATTTTAAATTATTTTTTTCAACCTCCACAGCATTTGCTGCACTTTGAGACGCATAAATATTTCCAGGATTAAAACTTTCTTGAATTGAAATTGATCTAGATGTCTGGCTGTAACTACTCACGGTAGGAGTTGATGTGTAACCAGTCACACCTGAATTATCAATTCTTCCAGTATTGCCAGCTATTATGACGGTAGGTTTGAAGACACTATAAGATTGTATTAAAGTTTCATCAACAGCTTTGGCTTTTGCTCTTTCAGAATTAAGTTGAGGATTATTTAAATACGCCGCTGCTAAAGAATTAAAAATATTTTCTACTGCCAATAAATTAGTTGGGATAAGAAAAAAAGCAAAAACAAATATTATTTTAAAACAAAATTTCATTTATTTATTATAATTTTCTTTGGTTGGTGATTAACATCAATTGGAACTACAATATCAGCTAATTTTGGCATATCTATGAACATTTTTCTAGTTATTCTCTCATAAAACATAATAAATTTTTTTATCTGCAATTTTGACATTATACGATGATTCTCAAGCCTATTTTTTTGATTTAAATTTCTTAACTTTAACTCTTGTAAATTTCTCCATAAAAAAACTTTTTTAAAACTAGGAACTTTTAAATAAATAAAGAAATTAATATAAGAAAATAATTTCTTATAATCATTTTTTAATAAAAAATTAACTTTTTTTCTCCATTTTAAATTTTTATCTTCTACTTTTTCTAAAACGTTAATTGGCTTAACTAAATTCTTATGGGAATATTCTGGTCTAGCGCCAACACACCAACCTTCAAAAATTATTACATCAAAATTATTTTTAATATGATGCCAATATTTTTTAGGCATCCTATCATCGATCGATTTATCAAATTTTGGTATAGAAAATAATCTATTTTTTTTTGTATTATTTAAATTTTTAAAATAATTAACTAAATACTTAACGTCATGAGTTCCTGGAACTCCTCTTGTTAAAAATAAATTACTTATTTTTTTTGAAAAACTAATTCGATCTTTTTTAGTTTTATATATATCATCAATAGAAATTATGATCGTTTTTAAATTATATTTTTTTTCTAAAATAATTTTAAGAAATTGAGCCAAAGTCGTCTTGCCTGATCCTTGACTACCGGTAAGTCCTATAATAATTTTTTTATTGCTCTTAAGTTTATTTAAGAAAATTATTTCTGCTAATTTTATATATATATTTTTAAAATATTTATTTAAATTCGCTTTAATTAATAATTTTTTTTTTAATTTATTGAGATTATTTAAAATCTTCATGCCAATTAATAAAATAGATTAACTATTTTTTAATGCTTTTTCTAAAAAATCTAGACGGTCCTGACCCCAAAACATTTGATTTTTATAAAAATAAGTAGGCACTCCAAATACATTTAGAGCAATTGCTTCTTTAGTGTTTTTTTCATAAATATTTTTAATTTTATCGCTTAAAGCTAACTTGTGCAGTTCAGAAAAATTAAGTTTTAGATCTTCAGCTATTATTTTTAATGTATCCAAACTAGCTATATCATTCTCCTTTGCCCATAAATGTTCAAACATTTTAAAAGAAAAATCTAATTTTTTTCCCATTTCATTACTAGCTATACAAAATAAAGACGGTAGATGAGGATCTTTTACTGGAAAGAATTTTGGAGTTAAATTTAATTTAATATTTAGATATTCAGACCATCTTTTTAATTCAACCAACCTATAAGCAAGTCTTGCAGGATGTCTTTTTGGCATAGCAACACCTCCTGTTGCTGGAAAAACCTTATCAATTAAATCTACTGGCTTTTCGATAATCTCAGCAGAATAGTCTTTAGCAATTTTATAAAGTCTTTGCGCACCCAAATAAGACCATGGAGATGCAGCGCTGTAAAAATAAATAATTTGCTTCATATAAACTTTTATAAACTATTTAATACAAAGAAATAGAGCGGAATTAATTAATTATCTGCAAATATTTTTTCTTCTCGTTCATGTCTTTCTTGAGCTTCAACAGTTAGAGTTGCAATTGGTCTTGCCATTAATCTTTTTAATCCTATTTCTTCTCCAGTTTCTTCGCAGAATCCATAAGTATCATCTTTTATTTTTTTAAGAGCATTTTCAATTTTAGAAATAAGTTTTTTATTTCTATTAACAGTTCTCATTTCAAGCGCCTTGCCTGTTTGAGATGTTGCTTGGTCTACAAAATCTGCTGATGTATCGTTATCATCTAATTCATTAAATAATATCTTATCATTTTGTAATGCAAGTTCTTTTTTCCAATCTTCTAACAATCTTCGAAAGTATTCTTTGTGCTTTGCACACATGTATTTTTCTTTTTGCGTTGGAATATATTTTTTTGGTAACTTAGTAGCCATTTGAATAAATCAATATAAGTAGCTTTTTTATAGTGTCAAGTTGGATTGAATGTAATAAAACCTTATTAATGACGCAATTAGATAAAGAAAAAAAAACTTTTTATCTAATATGTTTATATCATATTATTGTTTGGACAATTCTTCCATTTCTTGCGAATAAAAATCTTCCTTTAGATACAATAGAAGCTCTAGCATGGGGCAATAGTTTTGATTTAGGCTATAACAAACATCCACCGCTAAGCGCTTGGATTCCAGGATTACTATTTAAATTTTTTGGTAATAAAGACTTTATTTATTATTTATTAAGTCAATTATTTATTGTTTTAGCGCTCATATATGTTCGAAAAATTGCAAAAATTTTTTTAAAAAAAAAAATCTCAATTACTTTATCTTTTCTTATTTTAGAAAGTATTGCATTTTTTAATTTTGAAACACCGCAATTTAACGTCAACATATGTCAAATTCCTTTCTGGATAATGACAATATATTTTTTTTGGCAAGGAATTGAAAAAAATAAATTTATAGACTGGTTTTTTTTAGGAATTGTATCTGCTTTTGGACTGCTTACAAAATATATATTTGTTTATCTTTTAATTTCTTTATTTATCTACTTTATTTACGATTTTTTCTTAAAAAATAAAAAAAATTATAATTTTGCCATTTCAATTTTAATTTTTATTTTAATTATTAGCCCTCACTTTGCTTGGTTAATAAATAATGACTACACAACTATTCACTATGCATTGAAAAGAGCTAGCATCAATGAGTTTCATTTATTAAATAACTTTATAAATCCATTAAAATTTTTAATAAAACAAAGCGTCATATTAAGTCTGTTTTTATTATCTTTATTAATTTTGAAAATAAATTTTAAAAAAAAAATTATTTATAATAAAAAATTTATTTTTTTATCGACGGCTACTATACTACCTTTAATATTAATTTTATTAACCTCAATAGTAACAGGTTCTTTTATCAAAACAATGTGGATGGTGCCTTTTTATATATCAGCAGGTATATTTGTAATTTTTATATTTGAAAATCAAATCAATAAAAAAAATATTATAAATTTTAATTTATTTATAATTTTGTTACTTATTGCATACCCAGCAGCTTACTCTATTCGATCAGTATATTTTGATAAAAGAGTTGGTTACGATGGAAAAAAAATAGCAGAAGATATTAATAAAGAATGGATATCCTTATCAAAATCGGAATTAAAGCATGTTGGATTTTCCGAATGGTATGCTGGAAATTTGTCATATCACCTCAAAAGCAGACCAAAAGTTTTCTTAGAAGATAATGAAAATTTCTATAAACAGCCTGCAATTGTTATCTCAAAAGGAGTTGGTCCTTCTTTATGTAATAAAAACTATAAGAATTTAAGAAATATAATATACAAAAAAATTGATGATCATGATGTTTGCTTTATATTCTGATTGAATGCAAAGTTTTCAAATTCTTATACCAGTTTATAACGATTGGAATTCATTATTAATTTTATTAGACAAAATTAATAAATTAGAAATTAATAAAATCTGCAATCTTAATGTATTAATAGTAGATGACGCCTCTACTGAAAACTTAAATCAAAAAATAACATTTTTATCTTTTAATAGTATTGAAATAATTAAAAATAAAAAAAATATTGGTCATGGAAAAAGTATTGCTTATGGAATTAAATACTTAACAAATAAAAAAAACTTTGATTATCTTATAGTTATGGACGGTGATGGAGAAGACAGACCAGAGGAAGTAAAAGAACTAATTTTAAAATCTTTAAAAACTAATAAAACTGTTACTGCAAATAGAATTAAAAGATCTGAAAGAATTCTATTTAGATTTTTATATCAATGTCACATAGTTCTAACCTATATTATTACCGGACGATTAATTAGATTTGGAAACTATATGTGTATGCCAAATAATCAGGCTAAATTATTAGCTAATAATATAAATACAAATGTAAGTTTTTCAGGAACTGTAGAAAAATTTATTAAAAATAAGGATAGCATTCCATCTATTCGTGGTCTTCGCTATAAACAACCAACAAAAATGAGTCTATTAAAGCTTATTAGACATTCATTATTAATTATTTCTATATTTAAAATTGAAGCCACGTTTAGAATTTTAGCAATTTTATTTTTAATTAATTTTATTATAACTAAATTTGCACCTCAGCTTTTTGTTTTTATATTTTTTCCACTATTTATAATTAGTGCTATACTAATCTTATCACTTTTTTATCTATACCAAAAAAATATTACTTAACTCCTAAAATTTTCTGAATTTTTGTTGATGAAGTAGTATACTGAAATACAAAGTTTTCATTTGGTCTTGCTCTTATAAAACATTCCTTAGCAGCTAATGCGCCCTCATGAAATCCTGAAAGAATTAATTTTAATTTTCCAGGATACGTACAAATATCTCCTATTGCAAATATACCTTCATGATTCGTTTGAAAATTATGAGTGTTAACAACAATAGACTTCTCCTCCAAATTTAAACTCCAATCAGCAATAGGGCCGAGCTCCATTTTAAGTCCAAAAAATGCTATAACTGAATTAATATCTAGTTGCTCAATTTTTCCATTATCATGCTGTATTTCTATGTTTTCTAACTTATCTTTGCCACGTAATTCTTTAAGTTGATAAAAAGTTTTAATCTCTATTTTATTAGTTTTTGAAATCTCTTTAACTTTATTTAAAGTATGAGGCGATCCTTTAAAATTATCTCTTCTATGAATTAAATATATTTTTTTTGCTATAGTAGATAATTCAACAGCCCAATCTAAAGCTGAGTCTCCTCCTCCAAAAATAGCTACTATTTCATCCGTAAATTGCGCTTTATCTTTAACAGAATAATAAAAACCTTTACCCTCAAATTTATTAATATCTTTTACTTCAGGCTTTCTTGGCTCAAAGGATCCAACGCCTCCTGCAATAATAATATTTGGAGTTTCAAAAATTTTATTGTCACTTGTAATAACTTGCCAAAGTTTATTTATTTTTTTAATCGTATTTACTCTTTGATTTAAATGAAATTGTTTTTTAAACGGCTTAATTTGCTCTAACAAATTATCAATTAAAGATTTGCCCGTACAATTAGGCAATCCTGGAATATCATAAATTGGTTTATCCGGATAAAGCTCTATACATTGTCCACCAATTTTATCTAAATTGTCAATAATATGACAATCAAGATTTAAAATACCAAGTTCAAAAACTGAAAATAAACCTACAGGTCCTGCTCCTATAACTACAGCATCAGTTTTAATTGTCATCGTTATCCTTGTTTTTTTGGAAGTCTTACGATTATACCATCTAATTGATCTGTCATAGTAATCTGACAACTCAATCGACTATTATTTTTTAATTCAGTTACAAAATCTAACATATCTCTCTCTGATTCTTGAATCTCTGGAAGTTTTTTTACCCAATTTTCATCTACATATACATGACATGTTGCGCAAGCGCAGGAGCCTCCGCAATCAGCATCTATTCCTTTAATTGAATTTTGAATTGCTCCTTCCATAATTGAAAATCCTAATGGTAAATTGATGGAATGTTCTTTACCTTCAAATTCGATATAAGTAACTTTTGGCATAATATTTAAAATGTAAAGTTATATAACAGTCAATTTATGTTTTTAAAATTACAATTTATTAAAAAAGATTTTGAACTAAAAGAATCTTTTAAAATATCCCATCAAACAAAAACAATTATTAAAAGCATTATTATTAAGATTAACAACAATAATAGTAGTGGTTTTGGGGAATGTATTCCCTATAAAAGATACGGCGAAAGTAGAGAAGCTATATTCACATATTTAAAGAATAATTATGATAAAATAATTCAAAATATTAAAGATAATAAAATTAAAAACATAAAGTTTTTGTCACTAAGAAATGCCATTGAGTCAGCCCTTATTCATTTAAATTTCAAAAAAATAAAATTTTACAATAAAAGAATTACTGCAATTACATTGCCTATTGTAAATAAAAATAAATTATTAAAAAAAATAATTGAATTTAAAAATATACCTTTAATTAAAGTAAAACTAAATGAACATAATGTTATCGATCATTTAAAATTAATTAAAAAAAATTGCCCTAAATCTAAAATTATAATTGATGCTAATGAAGGATGGAGATTTAACTTTTTAAAAAACATAATTCAACAATTAGAAAAGTTGAATGTAATTATGATAGAACAGCCTTTAAAATATGGACAAGATAAAAAATTATTAAAAATTAAAACAAAAATATTGTTTTGTGCGGATGAATCTTTTCATGCAAATAACAAAAATAATATAATTAAATATTATAAAGTCTTTAATGTAAAATTAGATAAATTTGGAGGAATTCAAAATAGTTTAAAAATTATTAAAAATTTGAAGAAAAAAAATAAAAAAATATTTATTGGTTGTATGGTTAGTTCATCTTTATCTCTGGTGCCCGCTTTGACCCTTGCAAAATATTCTGATTTCTTAGATTTAGATGGTGCTTATTTTTTAAAAAAAGATTTTGAAAAAGGAATTTCTTATAAAAATGGAATTCTTTCTGTTAATAAAGATTTTTTATGGATTAATAAAAAAGGCTCACAAGAAAGTCTTGGAGGTCTTTTTAAAAATTAATTTTAAATTTTAATAATGTTTTTAAATTTCAGCTGTTTTATAAACAATAAAACTAAATAAAATTTTATTTACAAAATCAGATAGATTATAAATTATATTTATTGAATCCTCCGCTGTTGAACCCGCCATGTTTGCTAATAAATAGCCTAATGGATAAACAGCCCAGCCGACAGTCACAATCCATTTACAAAGCATGTAACAAGTAGCAGAATCTCCAGATAACCGAGACGCCTCTTTTCCAGCTTCGCCTGCAAAAATTTCATAAAGAACAAATATCCAACCTGACATTCCAATAATAAATGCAGGGTTAATATTTATATAACCACTTTCTCCTAAAAACTGTCCAAAAAACATTACAAATGTTCCGCCAACTAATCTCCAAAGAATTGCTGCTGAAGTTCTTTTTGTTGAAGATAAAATAAAATAAAATTGAGCTATTAATATAGGAGCTGTCAAAAACCAATCTATATATCGAAATAACACAGGTGCAGATCCTGTTGAAACCCATG
>Ga0214206_1000191_pt1 | contig 17021 bp, 13 predicted proteins | sample TroBogEpilimnion_26_FD_153044 | JGI IMG/M metagenome (GOLD analysis project Ga0214206, IMG submission 153044) | Freshwater microbial communities from Trout Bog Lake, WI - 07JUL2009 epilimnion | ecosystem: Environmental > Aquatic > Freshwater > Lake > Epilimnion/Euphotic zone | place: Trout Bog...
TCTCGCTCCAGGTCCCGGCCGAAGAGCTCAAGCAATATGAAGGCGTGATCACCGAAGCCGCGCCTTACGTCCCCGTCCGCGGCGGCTACGTGCCGAACCGCACCCCGCGCGCGACCTACGCCGCGATGATCTCGCGCCTCGACAAGGAAGTCGGTCGCATCCTCGCCGCGCTCGAGAAGGCCGGCATCGCCGACAACACGATCATCGTCTTCTCCGGCGACAACGGCGCCACGCACGACGCGGGCGGCGTCGACACGAAGTATTTCAATTCCGCCGGCGGACTGAAGGGCCTGAAGGGATCGCTGCATGAAGGCGGCGTCCGCGAGCCGACCGTCGTCCGCTGGCCTGCTGGCATCAAGGCCGGTACGCGGTCGGACCGCATCTCGGGCTTCGAAGACTGGCTGCTCACCTTCGCCGAGCTCGCCGGGGTGAAACTCGAACGCGGGGCCGACATCGCCAGCGAAAGCCTCGTCCCGGCGCTCAAGGGGACCGACGCCCCGCGCCACGCCCCGCTCTACCGTGAATTCCCCGGCTATGGCTCGCAGCAGGCCATCTGGGACGGCAAGTGGAAGGCCATCCGCACCGATATGGCCAAGGCCGTCAAAGCCAAGGAACCGATCGTCACCCAGCTCTACGACCTCGACGCCGACCCCAACGAGACGACCGACCTGGCCATGAAGTTCCCCGAGGTCGTCAAGGAACTCGAAGCCAAGATGGCCGCGGCCCGCGTGCCGAACGCCGACTTCCCGCTGATCGGCGTGGACCCCGCCCCGGCCAACGCCGGCAAGGGCAAGAAGAAGACCGCGGCGAAGAAGTGACCCGATGCGAAGGCTAGCCCAGTTCCTGACCCTCTTGCTCGCCACAGGAGGCCTCCTGCTCGCCGCCTCGACGCGCACCTCCGGCCCGCTGATCGAGAAAGCCGGAGACCTGGGCGTCGGCCGGATGATCGCCGACGTCGCATTCACCGATCTCGCCGGCCGCCCGCATCGGCTGACGGAAGTCGGCGGCGGCAAAGGCCTCGTGATCGCGATGTCGAGCTCGACCTGTCCGATCAGCAAACGCTACCTTCCCTCGCTCCGCGCCTTGGAAAAAGACCTTTCGGCCCAAGGCCTCGGGCTCCTCATCGTGAACACCATGGCCGGAGAGAAGACCGAGGACATCCTCGCCCAGACAAAGGAAGCAGGCCTCAACTCCGCCTACTGCCACGACACGGACGGTGCCCTCGCCAAGACGCTCAGCGCCCGTACGACGGCCGAGGTCTTCCTTCTGGATGCCCGCCGCACGCTCCGCTATCGCGGCGCCCTCGACGACCAATACGGCGTCGACTACAGCCGGGAGCACCCCACGCGCCGGTACCTCGCGGAAGCGATTGCGGAAATGCTCGCCGAACGTCCGATCAGCGTGGCCGCCACGACCGCTCCGGGCTGCGAGCTGGACCTGAAACCTGCCGTCGGCCCCGCGGCGGCCATCACCTACCATCGCGACGTCGCCCGCATCCTGCAGCAGCACTGCGTCCGCTGCCACCACCCGCAAGGCATCGCCCCCTTCCCGCTCGACGACCTGACCTCGATCAAGGACCACGCCAAGACCCTCCGCCGCGTCCTACAGGAAGGCACCATGCCGCCTTGGTTCGCGGCCCCGCCCAAGGACGGAGGCCCCAGCCCTTTCGCCAATGACTGCTCCCTTGGAGCCAAGGACAAGGCCGACCTGCTCGCCTGGCTCGCTTCCCCCGACCGCCCCCTAGGCGACCCGGCCGAAGCCCCCGCGAAACTCCGCTTCGAGGGCGAATGGACCATCGGCAAGCCCGACGCGATCATCCCGCTGAGCAAAGCCTACGCCATCAAGGCCACCGGTACGATGCCCTACCAGACCGACATCGTCACGACCGAGTTCACCGAGGACAAATGGGTGAAGGCGTACGAGATCATCCCCAGCGCGCGGGACGTCGTCCACCACGTCATCGTGATGGTCCATCCGCCCGGCTCGAAAATCGTCTCCGGAGGCGCCGAGAACTACTGGGCCATCTACGTGCCCGGCAACAGCGCGCGTGTCTTCGACGACGGGATCGCCCGGAAACTCCCCGCGGGCTCCCGGCTGAGCTTCCAGATCCACTACACCCCGAGCGGCAATCCGACGCAGGAGCGCTTGCGCCTCGGTCTGATCTTCGCGAAAGAGCCGCCGCGCCTAGAGATGAAAACCGTCGGCGTCGCGAAACCCCTGCTCTCCATCCCGCCTTACGAGGCGCACCACGTCGAGACGAAGACCCAGCGCGTGCCGGTCGACCTGACCGTCACCAACCTTCTCGCCCATATGCACGTGCGCGGCAAGGCGTTCAAGTACGAGCTGATCCACCCGGACGGCCACGAGGAAGTCCTGCTCGACATCCCGCGTTACGACTTCAACTGGCAGCTCCGTTACGATTTCAAGCAGCCCAAGGTCTTCCCGAAAGGCAGCACGCTCCGGATTACCGCCGTCTTCGACAACAGCGTGGGCAACCAAGCCAATCCCGACCCCTCGAAGACCGTGAAATGGGGCCAACAGACCTCGGACGAGATGATGATCGGCTACGTCGAATACGTGGTGCCCGTCGGCAAGCGCTGAGCACACAGTCGGCGGCAACCATCGGCCGGCCGCGGGGTTATATCAGCGCATGACGTCCTCCTGGCACCGTACCCCCGCCCGCATCCTGCTCTGGCTGGGCATGCTCGCCGGAATCCCCTCCCTGCCGGCTACCGAGAAGGCCGCCGCGGCTCCCGCTTCCAAGCTTTACACCCAGAACGGCACGGACCCGTCCTTCAAGGAACTTATCGGCGAGAACAAGGCCGCCTTGGCGCAAGGAGCCAAGGGATCGAAGGTCTCCGTCAATCTCCCGGTCGTGGAGGAACTCCCCGAAGCACGGCGCCCCATCCCGAAGGACATCAACCTCCACACGCTCCCCGACAGCTCGATCCCGCGGAAAGACTTCGCGAAGTGGTCGCGGTGGTACCAGGAAGACGGCCATACGCAGATCTTCCGGCTCTTCCCGGACGAGGTGAACCTGCATAGTTCCCGTCCGCTCGCGGCGCGTGTCGAAGCCTTCAGCAAGACGCAATGGACCGAAGCCCAGGGGACTTGGCACGAATGGAGCGGGGTCGTGACGCCGATCAACCCCGTCGGCATGAGCCTGCAGGTAAAGAATTCCGTGAACGACTGGGCGATGAACATCACGATCAGGGAGAACGGCGACGTGCTGCTCGACCATCGGAGGGGCGAAGACGCCGTCATCGCCCACGGCATGCTGCGCAAATCCTTCCTCCTGCGGGTCCGGGACAACGGCCTCGACTATGAGGTCTACCTCAACGGCCATAAGGCCGGAGAAGGACGTTATAAGCGCCCCGAAGGAAAGACCTGCTTCCGCTGGGGCATGTACGTCGGCGAGCACGAGGTTCGCCATGAGGCGATGATCTTCTTCTCCGGCGTGACGATCGACGGGCACGAGGCCAAGTAGCCCGGCCTCAGAGCTCCTCGATCCCAGCGCGGAGTTCCGCGGCCTTCTTCCGGACGGCCACCTGCTCCGCCGAAGACATGTTGGCGGCCTGGCGGACAGCCATGCCGATGCGCGGGTTGTTGAGGAAACGGTCCTGATGGCGCAGCCAGAAGTCCCAGTAGAGCGCATTCAGCGGACAAGCCAGCGGTCCGGTACGGTCCTTGGGGTCATAGGGACAGCCGCCGCAGTAGTTCGACATCTTGGAGACGTAGCTCGCGGCGCAGCAGTAAGGCTTGCTGGCGAGGAAGCCTCCGTCCGCATGCTGGCTCATGCCGATCACGTTCGGCAGTTCGACCCACTGGAAGGCGTCGATGTAGACGCCAAGGTACCAACGCTCGACCTCGGCGGGGTCGACCCCGGCGGTCAGGCAGAAAGAACCGATGACCATCAGGCGCTGGATGTGATGCGCGTAGGCCGTCTCGAGCGACTGCCCGACGGAGAGCCGCAGGCAGTTCATCTTCACCTTGCCGGTCCAGAACCACGACGGCAATGAGAGCGTGTGTCCGAGGCCGTTGGCTCCGGCATAGCCGGGCATCTTGGCCCAATAGACGCCGCGGATATATTCACGCCAACCGATGATCTGGCGCACGAATCCTTCCGTGGCGGCGAGCGGATAGCGCGAAGGGTCGCGAAGGTGGGCATCCGCGGCCGCTTGGGCGACCTCGAGGGGAGCGAGCAGCTTGACGTTGAGGGCGAAGGACAGGCGCGAATGGAAGAGTCGGTCCGATGACGTGTGCATCGCGTCCTCGTAATCGCCGAACTCGGGCAGGCCTCGCTCGATGAACGCATCCAGCTGGGCCAGGGCCTCCTTCCGGTCGCGCGGCCAAGGAAACTTGTCCGCGCACGGCGAGCCCATCGTCTTGACGCCCGCCGCCTGTATCTCCGCCCAGACCGCCGAGTGATCGTGGGCCAGGTCCCAAGGCTTGGGTGGAGGCGGCGTGCCCTTCCACGGCTTGCGGTTCTCCTTGTCGTAATTCCATTCGCCGCCGAGCGGGGCGCCGTCTTCGTCCAAGAGCAGGCGTGTGCGGACCCGCATGCGGCGATAATAAGATTCCATCAGCCAGCGCTTGGCGTCCTTTTGGAAATGCGCGGCCACGCCGCCACGTCCGTCGAGGAAATGCTCGGAGCTGACGCAGGCCGTCGTGAGGCCGCACCCTTGGGAGAAGGTCCGCAAGTCCTGGTCGAGGCGGAACTCGTCAGGCTCCTGGTATTCGAAACGCGTGGCCTTGGTCGCGGCGAAGACCTGCTTCAGGTTCTCGGCGAAGTTTTGGCGATTGTCCTTATCTCCTAAGCGGAAGGTGCGGACCTGATGGCCGGACTTGGTCAGGAGCTCGGCCATGCGGCGCATCCCCGCGAAGATCGCGATCACCTTCTGGGCGTGATGCACCACGTAGTCCGTCTCGGACCTTACTTCCATGAGCACATACGTCACCGAAGCATCCTTCTGGCCGAACCAGGAATGCTCCGGGTTCAGCTGGTCGCCGAGGATGAGACGGACGGTGTGGGCCACGCCCGCAAGGGAGGACTAAGGCGCCGGATGGCAAGCGAACCGGCCTAATCCGATTGCCAATCCCCCCACGCCTGCTACCGATGCCTCATGGCGAAAATCGCCCGCTTCCTCGTCATCATGCTCACTGGACTGAGCTCAGGGACGTCGTGGCATGAATACGGCGACGAACAGGCCAAAGGCGAACGGGCGATCGCCGCGCTCGTCTGCCTTTGCCTGGCCCTGCTGGCCCTCACCGGGGCCTGCGCCTATGACATCTTCATCGGGCCGATGGACCGCACCCTCCTCCTCGCCTTCATCCTGCTCTCGGCGCCCTTCGCCATCGTGCTCTTCATCGGCTGGGACCGGCGCATCACCGACCGCAATCGCGAACGGGCCGAAGCGGCACAGGCACAAAAAAGCCCGGGTTCACCAGGCTGATTTTCTGAACCTCCAGGCCTTTGGGCCTCCGAGCCTCTTCTGCGCTTACTTAGGTCCGCCTTGGCGACGGGTGCCCGGACGACCGAAGGGGCGGTAGTTGCCCTGGGAGGCGCGGAAGCCACCGTGACGACCACCCTGCGGGCGGCCTTCGCGTTCGCTGTTGTGCGCGCCAGCGCGGGGATCCTGGTGACGCTGGAAGTCTTCCGGGGTACGGGGCGGGGCCTGCTGGGTGTAGTCGAAGCCGCCGAGCTTGCCGCAATGGAGGTGCTTGCCGACGATACGCTCAAGGCGGCGAAGCTCGCCGAGGTCTTCGCGCGTGACGAAGGTGATGGCGGTGCCGGTGGCCAGGGCGCGGCCGGTGCGGCCGATACGGTGGACGTAGTCTTCGAGCTGGTCAGGGAAGTCGAAGTTGAAGACGTGGGAGATACCGTCGACGTCGATGCCGCGCGAGGCGATGTCGGTCGCGACGAGGACGCGGATCTCGCCGTTCTTGAAGGCCTGCAGGGCGCGCTGACGCTGGCTCTGCGAGCGGTTGGCGTGGATGGCGGCGCAGCTGATGTCCTCGCCCTGGAGTTTGCGGCAGATGCGGTCGGCGCCGTGCTTGGTGCGCGCGAAGACCAGGACCATCTTGAGGGCCTCGTCCTTGAGGAGGTGGTGCAGCATGACCTGCTTCAGCGCGCCCGGGCACTCATACAGGAGCTGGGTGACGGTCTCGGCGGGATTGGAGCGACGGCCGACCTCGATGAGGGCGGGGTCGCGCTGATACTGCTTGGTGAGTGTCTCGATCTCGCGGGAAAGCGTGGCGGAGAACATCAGGGTCTGGCGTTCCTTGGGGAGCGCGCGGACGATGGTGTTGATCGCGGGCAAGAAGCCCATGTCCAACATGCGGTCGGCTTCGTCGAGGACGAGGTATTCCACGGCGGAGAAGTCGCCATGGCCCTGGCCCCCGAGGTCGAGGAGCCGGCCCGGGGTGGCGATGAGGAAGTCGCAGCCGCGACGAAGGGCGGCGATCTGGGGGCGTTCGGAGACGCCGCCGTAGCAGGTGGCGACGGTGGCGCCGGCGTAGCGGGAGTAGGCGGCGACGTTCTCGGCGATCTGGACGACCAGTTCGCGGGTCGGAGCCAGGATCAGGCAGCGGACGCGACCCTGGTGGGCGCCGGACTTCGTGCGGACCAGCTTGGTCAGCAGAGGGAGGGTGAAAGCGGCGGTCTTACCGGTACCCGTCTGGGCGACGCCGATGACGTCCTTGCCCTCGATGATGACCGGAATGGAGGCCTTCTGGATGGGCGTCGGTTCCGTGTAGCCCTGGTCGGCCACGGCTTTGAGGATGGAGGCGTCGAGGCCTAAGGATGCAAACGGCATTAGCGCAAAGTGAGTAGAGGAAATGGAAAGGGCGAGAAGAATAGGGGGATACCGAGCATAAGGGGAAAGCGGTTAGCGGTTGGCGGTTAGCCCACCCATCAAACGGCGAAGCCGAGGGAATTTCCTTCGGTACAAGCATGCAGCCTCGCCTAACCGCTCACCGCCAACCGCCACCACCCTGCCTAGCCCTGCTTCCCAGCATTGCACTCCCCTGCCCACTCCCTAAGAAACTGACCATGAGCCTGTTCGCCCGTAAAAGCATCGCAGCCCTCCAGAACGAAGCCGCCTCGACGGGCGAAGGGACGCTGAAGCGCTCCCTCTCCGCCACGAACCTCGTGATGATCGGCATCGGCGGCATCATCGGCGCCGGCATCTTCGTCCTCACCGGCCACGCCGCCGCCTCGCACGCCGGCCCGGCGGTCGTCCTTTCCTTCGTCATCAGCGCGATCACCTGCGCCCTCGCCGGCCTCTGCTACTCCGAGATGGCCGCCGCGGTGCCCGTCGCCGGCAGCGCCTACACCTACTCCTACGCCACGCTCGGCGAACTGATGGCCTGGATCATCGGCTGGGATCTCGTCCTCGAGTACGGCGTCGGCGCCGTGACCGTCGCGGTCGGCTGGGCCGGCTACCTCAAGGGCTTCCTTGAAGGCTTCGGCATCCGGATCGCCGAGGCTTATTCCTCCGCTCCGTTCGACTGGGTCACGGACAAGGTCACGCACGTCGACCACTTCGTCAGCACCGGCGCCGTGATCAACCTGCCGGCGATGCTCGTCGTCGCGATCGTCACCGCCCTGCTCGTCGTCGGCATCGAAGCCTCGGCCAAGGTCAACGCGGCGTTCGTCGTGCTCAAGGTGACCATCGTCGTGCTCTTCATCGCGCTCGGCCTCGGCCACGTCCTCCATTCCAACTGGATCACCGCCGGCAACCCGCAGGGCCTCTTCATCCCCCCGCACCTGGGCGAGGGCCAGTTCGGCTGGGACGGCATCATCCGCGCCTCGGGCGTGGTCTTCTTCGCCTACATCGGCTTCGACGCCGTCTCGACCGCCGCGCAGGAATCCAAGAACCCGCAGCGCGACATGCCGATCGGCATGCTGGGCTCCCTCGCGATCTGCACCGTGCTCTACATCCTCGTGGCTTACGTGCTCACCGGCGTCGTCCCCTACGACCAGCTCAACGTCGCCCAGCCGATCGCCAAGGGCATCGACGCCATGGGCCTCCCCTGGCTCGCCCCGTTCATCAAGTTCGGCGCCATCCTCGGCCTGAGCTCGGTGATCCTGGTGCTCATGCTCGGCCAGACCCGCGTCTTCTTCTCGATGTCCAAGGACGGCCTCCTGCCGGTCTCGTTCGGCAAGGTGCACCCGAAGTTCCGTACGCCCGCCCGCATCACGCTGGTGACCGGCATGAGCATCATGGTCGCCGCCGGCCTCGCGCCGATCGGCCTTGTCGGCGAACTTTGCAGCATCGGCACCCTCTTCGCCTTCGCGCTCGTCTGCCTCGGCGTGATGGCCCTGCGCGTCATCGACCCGGGCCTGCACCGTCCCTTCCGCACGCCCTTCATATGGGTCGTCGGTCCGGCCGGCGCCGCCGCCAGCTTCTACCTGATGCTCGCGCTCCCGAAGGACACCTGGATCCGCCTCATCGTCTGGATGGCGATCGGCCTGGTGATCTACTTCGCCTACGGCAAGCGCAACGCCGCCCGCGTCCGCGAGGAAAATGCTTAAGGTAGGGTCAGCACTGCGTGCTGACCTAGCCGTGGCCTAAGCTCGTCCGACGCACCGGGCGACCAGGTCGGCACGCAGTGCCGACCCTACCAACAGCGATTACTTCGCAAGCTCCTGTCGCGTCGCGATCGGCACGTAGCCGACTTCGAGGCCCTTGGGCGGAGTCAGGACCTGCACGGGGTCCAGTGCGGCGAGTTTGCCGACAGTCGGAGGCACGAGGTAGTCGCGGTCCTTGGTCCAGGAGCGATGAAGCTTCTCGACCTTGGCCTGCAGGGCTTCGCGCTCGGCCGGCGTGAGGTCGGCATTGAGCAAAGCCGGCTGATCGGCGAAGCGATACCAATAGTAGGTGACGACGCTGCCGTCGCCAAGGAAGGCTTGGAAAGGTCCGGCCTTGGGACCGGGCGACTTCCAGGAGGTCTGCGCGCCCGCAGGCGTCTCGCGCGGATCCTGCGGCTTCTCCTTCGGACGATCGAAGGCCATGTCCGCCAAACCGGTCGTTGCCGGCACCTCGGCGGGCTTCACGACGACCCACTGCTTGTTCTTGGGGCCTTCGTTGAGGCGGAAATATTGCGGCAGCGTCACGAGCCCGGGCGTGCTGCGCGAGACGAGCTCATCGTTCCACTTGTAGCCGTAGGTCATCGGATCCGGAGAATGCGGCGTGGCGAAGGACTTCCAGGCCAGCGGGGTCTTCTGCTCGCGCGCCGTGTTCTGCGGATAGATGCGCCAGGTCGAACCGCCGTCCTTCTTGAAATTCTGGATGAATGCGCCGGCGGGATCGATCGCGCCGGTCGCCACCGGGCCGCCTTCGAACCAGGCCTTCACGCCGTCGTACAGCGCCCGGCGGTCATAGGACGTCAGGCGATGCAGCACGACAGTAGTGCCGTCCGCTCCGACGGGGAACGACGTCGGCGCCACGCGCGCATAAGTCGCCCCCTTGTCGTCCTTGGCCTGCGCGGCCGGGACATACTGGGTCTCCATCTGGAAATGCTTGTTCGGATCCGAGCCGCGCGAATCGAGCATCAGGCCCGCGACGGCCGGATCGCGGACCGCGGCGCGCGACCAGAAGTTCGGCGTGAAGAAGCAGACCGGCCCCTTGAAGTTCGCGGAGTTCACGAAGAGCGTCCAGCAGTTGTCGCCCGTCGGGACGTCCTTGCCCTCGGTCTTCGTCTTGGCCTGCGCGAAAGGCATCGGGAGGTAGCCATAACCGAAGAGCTCGCCGTTCGTGCCTTGCTTCAGGTTGAGGCCGTCGAGCGGGAAGAGCAGCCACGGCGAGAGCTGCGCGACGCCGTAGAGCCCACGCGGATCCTCCCAGCTGCCGCGCCCGTAGGCCGGGCCGTTGGCGATGTCGTGGAAGTTCACCCCGACGCCGCCCATGATGAACTTCGGCGTCTCGGTCGGGAAGTGCGTATCGCGCCACCAGCCGAGGCCGCCTTCGATGTCGTTATAAAGGTCCTTGGGCTTCTCGCCGAGATACTGCGGGTGCATCCACGTGCCGAAGAGCCCGGTCTGAAAGCGATGGCCGGGGTACTGCTTCAGGAGCGGCCAGGCCGCGGCGTAGATCGAGAAGCCTGCGTTGTAGCTGTCGGGCACGCGCTCGGTGGGGACGATGAGGTAACCGGCCATCTCGACCTTTTCCGGGGCGGCAGGAAGCGTCGCCGCCAGCAGGCAGGCGACCAACAAAGCGGGGGTGCGCATGGAGGGGATTTAACGGTCCGTATGGCCGCCTGCCCACCCGAAACGACTGGCGGTTGGCGGTTAGCGGTTTGCGGTTGGGCGTGCGTAGCCGCCCTGACCTTGTGATTCGCCTATCTGTCAGCGAACGGCCGACCAAGGTTGAGCGGCCACATCCAAAGGAGAGACGGAACGTTCGAGACTCTTCGAATCCAACCGCTAACCGCCAACCGCTGACATCCTCTGGCTCTGCCCCTTGAATCTTGCCCCTCCCCCTGCCCATACCCCTGCAAAGCCTAGCCCTGTCCCTACCCCTATCCCTAGCCCTCCCAATTGGGCTTTGACTAGGGTTTTCCCCGTCCGTTAACCATACCCCTCGATTCCGTCCGTCCCGACCCCATGAAACGCACCCATACCTGCAACGCCCTCCGCCCCGCCGACGCCGGCCAGACCGTGACCCTCGTGGGCTGGGTCGACACCAAGCGCGACCTCGGCGGCGTGACCTTCGTCGACCTCCGCGACCGCGAAGGCATGACCCAGGTGGTCTTCAATCCGGGCGCCAACGGCATCCAGGAAGTCGCCCAGCGCCTGAAGACGGAATCCGTCATCGAGATCACCGGCAAAGTCCGCGCCCGCTCGGCCGAGACCATCAACGCCAAGCTCGCCACCGGAAGCATCGAGATCGCCGCCGAATCCCTGACCGTCCACAACATCTGCGCCGACCTGCCGTTCCCGATGGACGACGACAAGGCCGACAAGGTGAACGAGGACCTCCGCCTCGAGTACCGCTTCCTCGACCTCCGTCGCCCGCGTAACATCGGGCTCCTCAAGCTGCGCGCCAAGGCCGCCCGCGCGATCCGCGCCGAGCTCGACAGCCAGGACTTCCTCGAGATCGAGACCCCGACCCTCTTCAAGAGCACCCCGGAAGGCGCCCGCGAGTTCCTCGTGCCGAGCCGCACCAACCCCGGCGAGTTCTACGCGCTCACGCAGTCGCCCCAGCAGTACAAGCAGATGCTGATGGTGGCCGGCGTGGAACGCTACTACCAGATGGCCCGTTGCTACCGCGACGAAGACCTGCGCGCCGACCGCCAGCCGGAGTTCACCCAGGTCGACCTCGAGATGTCCTTCATCGACCGCGAGGACATGTACAAGCTGATCGAAGGCATCCTCAAGCGCACCTGGAAGGAGACCCTCGGCATCGACATCCCGACGCCCTTCCCGCGCATGGCCTACCAGGAAGCCATGGACCGCTTCGGCATCGACAAGCCCGATACCCGCTTCGGCATGGAGATCCAGGACCTGACCGGCCTCTTCAAGGGCTCGGCCTTCAAGGTCTTCAACGTCGCCGCCAACACCCCGGGCTCCGTGGTCCGCGCGATCAACGCCAAGGGCCTCGCCGACATCACCCAGGGCGAGCTCACCAACTTCGAGAACATCGCCAAGAGCGCCGGTGCCAAGGGCCTCGCGTTCATCAAGTGCGAAGCGGGCGAATGGAAGTCCCCGATCGTGAAGTTCTTCTCCGACGACGAGAAGGCCGCGCTGAAGAAGCAGCTCAACATCGAGGACGGCGACATCGTCTTCTTCGCCGCCGCCCCGTGGGAGCAGGCCTCGACCATCCTCGGCCGCATCCGCCTGGAATCTTCCTACCTCCTCAAGGCCCGCGGTCGCATGAACCTCCCGGCCGACCAGTACAACTTCCTCTGGGTCATCGAATTCCCGCTGATGCTCTGGGACGAGGAAGAGAAACGCTACCTCTCCGCCCACCACCCGTTCACCGCCCCGGTCGTCGAGGACGAGCCCCTGCTCGCCACCGACCCCGCCAAGGTCCGCGGCCAGCACTACGACATCGTCCTCAACGGCGTCGAACTCGGCGGCGGCTCGATCCGCATCCATAACCCGGCCGTCCAGAAGCGCGTCTTCGAGGACATCCTCAAGATCCCGCAGGACCTCGTGGACAGCCGCTTCGGCTACATGCTCAAGGCGTTCTCCTACGGCGCACCGCCCCACGGCGGCATCGCCCTCGGCTTCGACCGCGTGGTCGCCATGCTCGCCGGCCGCTCCTCGATCCGCGACATCCTCGCCTTCCCGAAGAACCAGAACGGCCGCGACCTGATGGCCGACTGCCCGAGCCCCGTCGCTCCGAAGCAGCTGCGCGACCTGCGCATCCGCCTCGTCGAAGACGAGCCGAAGCCGAAGGCCTGAGGCCCGCAACGGCTTCCCGACGAAAGGCACGCGCAAGCGTGCCTTTTTGTTGGTCTGGGATTTAGCCTTCCCCCGCCCCAATGGTCGGCCTATCACCTTCAGCCATGTCCGACGCTTCGCCTTCTCCCGCCCCCGCACCCCACGTCGTGGGCCAGGGTTATGAGTTCGACGAGGTGCGCGCCTTTCTCGGCGGCGACCCCAAGCCCCCGAACTTCGTCATCCATAAGGGCGGCGCGGTCATCGGTGTCTGCCTCGGCCTGGGCTGGAATCCGCGCGCCGACGGCGAGCCGTGCGAAGTCTGGGTCGGCCGCAAAGGCGACCAGCCCAAGTGGGGCATCAAGCTCGCCGAGACCCGCGGTCCGCTTCCGGTCTACGTCCGCCGCACCGAAGGCGGCCAGTGGTTCTACAACGGACTCTACGAAGTGACCAGCCATACGACGGACCCGACGATTATCCGCCCTCGCCTCCTCCCCCCGAAGATCGTGGCGATCGACCGCCTGGTCTTCATGAAGCGCTGCGCCGTCTGAACGCCATGGCCGAAGACCGCCCGCATCCTCGCGACCCGCTGCATGGCGTGACCCTTCAGAAGCTCCTCGAGACCATGGTCGCGAAATACGGCTGGCAGGAGCTCGCGTACCGCATCCCGATCCGCTGCTTCATGTTCGACCCGACGATCAAGTCGTCGCTCATCTTCCTGCGCAAGACCCCCTGGGCTCGCGAGAAACTCGAGAACTGGTACGTCGGCGACGTCCGGAAATCCCAAGGTTTCGGGCTTTGAGACCGTTGACCGGTTGAACCGTTGATCGGTTGGCCGGAATCCGGAGTTCGTAAGGCCACCGGCGACTTCTCGCCTTAACCGGGGTTTGATTTCCCGAGGCCGTCCTCCAGCCTTCCGCTCAACCCCATGATCCGCCTGATCGCCCTCGTCATCTGCCTGATCGCCAGCCTCGGTGCGGCGGAGACACCCGCCGAAAAGAAGGAAGCCGTCGCGAAGAAAGGCTTCGGCCTGCCGGAACGCAAAGGCAAGGACGCCCATCACCTGGAACTGCTCAAGGTGGGCTGGTTCTACAACTGGGGTTCGCAGACGAAGCTGACCACGCACGCCCAGTTCGTGCCGATGATGTTCTCGCTCAAGACCGTCCCGCCGAAGACGACGAACAACGACTTCATCCTCGGCTACAACGAGCCCGACAACGCCAAGCAGTCCGACATGGCCGTGAAGGACGCCCTCAAGGGCTGGTCCGACGTCACCAACAAGGGCAGGTTCGTCATCAGCCCGGCGATGGCCGGCAACGCCGTCACGAAGGACTGGCTCAACGACTTCCTGAAGGGCAAACCGAAGGTCGATGCGATCGCCTTCCACTGGTACAAAGGCGTGGACGCCGCGAAGTTCATCAAGGACCTCGAGGAGCTGCACGCGCATTTCAAGAAACCGATCTGGGTGACCGAATTCGCCCCGCAGACGGCGGCGAGCTCGGAAGAATCACCCGACAAGTTCACGCATGCGCAGGTCAAGGCCTTCATCGAGGCCACCACGGACTTCATGGAAAAGACCCCTTGGGTCCAGCGCTACGCCTGGCACGACTCTGGCGTCGGGACGTCCGCCCTCTTCACGGAGAAGGGCGAACTGACCCCCACCGGCAAGGCCTACGCCGCGGTGAAGAAGTAACCCTCCCCTTGCCCCCTTGTCCCCGTGTCCCCTAAGGCTCAGGGCATCTCCGCGCCACGGGCCGCGGTAACGAGGTGATACCATTCCTCACGGGTAAGTTCGAGGTCGGCGGCGGCGGCCAGCTGCTTGATCTGCTCGGGCTGGGTCGTGCCGATGATGGGGACGATCCTGGCCGGATGCTTCAGGATCCAAGCCAAGGCGACCAGTTCACGGCCGATGCCGCGCTCCTTGGCGATACGATCCAGGACGGCCAGCACGGCGGTCGGGTCGTAATGGCGCTGACCCGGCAGGAGATCCACGCCGCCTGAACCGAGCAAGCCGGCGCCCAGCGGGCTCCACGCCAACGGGGTGACCTTCTTCTCCTGACACTGATCCAGGGTTCCGTCATGCAAGGCGTAGAGCTGCACGAGGCTGACCTCGACCTGATTCGTCACCAGCGGGAACGAGAGCGCGTTCTGGAGCAGGGAAAACTGGGAGGGGCTGAAATTGCTGACGCCGAACTCGCGGACCTTGCCCGCCGCGCGCAGTTCGGTGAAGACGCCGGCGACCTCGGCGGCGTCCATGAGGTAGTCCGGACGATGCAGATGCAGGAGGTCGATGGCCTCGACGCCGAGCTGCTTGAGCGAAAGTTCGCACTGGGCGATGAGGTGGGCGCGGGAGAAGTCGTAGCGCACCGGGGCGCCGACAGGACGGTTCTTGAAACGGATGCCACCCTTGGTCGCGATGGTCATCTTGGCACGCAGGCTGGGATTCTCCTTCAGGATGCGGCCGAACACGCGCTCGGCCTCGCCGTCGCAATAGATGTCCGCATGGTCGAAGAGCGTGTAGCCCGCATCGACGGCGGCGAAGACCGCCGCCTTGGCCGTCGCGTAGTCGGCTACGGCGTCACCCTTGGTGGCGATGCGCCAGCAACCGTAGGCGAGGCGGCTGGAGGTGAGCTGGCTTTGGCCGAGGGTGACGGTCTTCATGGGCCAACAGGAAGCAAAGCCCCCCGTCCTACCGCAAGCCTATCCCCAAGGTGGACAGGGACGCCGCGGCGGCTAGGTTGGACGCATGGACTTCGCCCAACTGCTGCAACAAGGCACCGCCCACGCCTGGCTCTATGTCCCCGTGGCGATCCTGCTGGGAGCCTTGCACGGACTCGAACCCGGCCACTCCAAGACCATGATGGCCGCCTTCATCATCGCCGTCCGCGGCACCGCCTGGCAGGCCGCGCTGCTCGGCTTCTGCGCCGCCCTCTCGCACACGCTCATCATCTGGGTGCTCGCCGGCCTGGCCCTGAAGTACGGTTCGCATTGGAACGTCGAACAGACCGAGCCCTACTTCCTCCTCATCAGCGGACTCATCGTAGTCGGCATGGCCGTCTGGACGATCATGCGCCTGCGTGAGGAACAAGGTCACCATCATCACCACCACCATGGCGAAGGCGGCCATGCGCACGGCCATCATCACGGACACGAGGACGAGGATGCCCACGCCCGCGCGCACGCCGAGGACATCAAGAGACGCTTCGCCAATCGCCAGGTCACGACGGGGCAGATCATCCTCTTCGGCCTCACCGGCGGGCTCATGCCCTGCCCCGCCGCGGTCTCGATCCTCATCGTCTGCCTGCAGGTGAAGCAGTTCTCGCTGGGTTTCGGTATCGTGGCGGCGTTCAGCTTCGGCCTCGCCCTCACGATGATCTCCGTGGGCGTCCTCGCCTCCTGGGGCTTCAAGAAGCTCGCCGAGAAAGCCGGCTGGTTCAGCCGCGTGGCCCATCGCGCCCCTTCCGTCTCGTCCTACCTCCTCATCGCCCTCGGCCTGGCCTTCGCCTCCCGCGGCCTGGCGATGATGTGAATAAGACCAGCTGGGTGACGGAACAGCGGTGAACGTGACAGGTTGGCGGCCTGATTGACGACGGGGAGACGGTTCGGCTGCGCTTGCTTCGGGCTGACGTCGATTGAGACATTTTCGGCGAATACAACCTTTCGGTGTATGACCTTTCCGCCTACGACCTGCCATCATTACCACACCTTCGGGGGATACGATGCCCATCCCCAACATGAAGACCATCACCCGCTCGTTCCTCGTCGCCGCGGCCTCCGTCGTCGCGCTCCACGCCCAGCAGTTCACCGGCCCGTCCAGCAGCAACTCCCCGTATGCCACGGTCACGGCGCCCGGCTGGACCGCCACCTCCATCCTCACGACCGGAGATGCGGCCGCGAACGGCTACCGCATGGGCGGCATCCCTGACGGCCTCGGCGTCTTCGACAATGGCAACGGCACCTTCACCCTTCTCTCCAACCACGAGCTTTACGACGTCTGGGGCGTGACGCGTCCGGACGGCGCCAAGGGCGCCTATGTGTCCATGTACACGATCCGCAAGTCCGACTTCGCCGTGCTGACCGGACAGGACTTCATCGCCAGCGCCAGCAACCTCTACCTCTACAACGCCAACACCGGCCTCTGGGCCAACAACGGCGCTTACACCAGCAGCGGCTCCTTCACGACCGGCGCGAGCTACGCCATGTGGCGCCTGTGCTCGGCCGACCTCGGCCCGAACAACATCTTCTATAACGGCACTTCGGGCAACGGCTACCAGGGCCGCATCTTCATGAACGGCGAAGAAGGCGCCAACTCCAGCGCTGCGGGCAACCCCCTCGGCAGCCGCGGCTTCGCCTGGGTGGTGACCGGCTCCTCCGCTGGCAACGTCTTCGAGCTGCCCCACCTCGGACGCTTCAGCATCGAGAATCTCCTGGTGAACCCCTTCCTGACCGCGACTGACACGACGCTCGTCGCCGGCAACAGCGACTACAGCAGCAGCGGCATCGGCGGCCAGGTCTACATGTACCTGGGCACCAAGACGAACAGCGGCACCGCGATCGCCCAAGCCGGCCTCACCAACGGGCTGCTCTACGGCGTCAAGGTGACCAATGGCGGCGCGAATTACGCTAACGGAGCCGT
>Ga0214206_1000192_pt1 | contig 16965 bp, 14 predicted proteins | sample TroBogEpilimnion_26_FD_153044 | JGI IMG/M metagenome (GOLD analysis project Ga0214206, IMG submission 153044) | Freshwater microbial communities from Trout Bog Lake, WI - 07JUL2009 epilimnion | ecosystem: Environmental > Aquatic > Freshwater > Lake > Epilimnion/Euphotic zone | place: Trout Bog...
AATTATTACAACATTCCTTTTACAATTTCATCTACCACACCTGGATCTAATAGTGTAGAAGTATCACCAAGGTTACTAGTTTCACCCTCTGCTACTTTTCTTAAAATACGACGCATGATTTTTCCAGATCTTGTTTTTGGTAAGCCAGATACAAATTGAATTTTATCAGGTTTTGCAATAGGTCCAATGATACGCGTAACGGTTTGCAAAATATCCTTACGAACTAAGTCTGCAGTGCCGTGTGTATCCTGTCCATGAGAGCCTGTATAAATGACGTATGCATAAATACCTTGACCTTTAATATCATGCGGATAACCCACTACCGCACTTTCTACCACACCCGCATGCATATTAATAGCATTCTCAACTTCGGCAGTTCCAATACGGTGACCACTTACATTTAAAACATCATCCACACGACCAGTAATTCTAAATTGACCTTCTTCATTTTTTAATGCACCGTCTCCAGTGAAATATAAATTATCATAAGTCGCAAAATAGTTGGTACGACAACGTTCATGATCGCCATAAGTAGTTCTTAATGTGGCCGGCCAAGGTTGTGTAATACATAAATTACCACGATACAATCCATCTTCCTTTTCAGTGATTTCATTTCCCTTATCATCCACTAAAATCGCTTTTACACCTGGCATTGGATAGGTTGCCCATCCTGGTTTTCCTGGCGTAATACCTGCCATATTCGAAATCATAACACCTCCTGTTTCTGTTTGCCACCAAGTGTCTACAATAGGACACTTCTTTTTGCCAATATTTTCATCATACCAATGCCAAGCTTCTTCATTTATCGGTTCGCCAACAGTTCCTAATATTTTTAAGCTGCTTAAATCATGGTCTTTCACTGGTCCTAAACCAAAGCCCATCAAAGATCTTATGGCTGTAGGTGCTGTATATAAAGTATTTACTTTGAATTTGTCTATGATATCCCAAAAACGACCAGCATCTGGAAAAGTTGGAACGCCTTCAAACATAAGTGAAGTACCACCTGCGCTTAATGGGCCGTATACAATATAACTATGTCCTGTAATCCAACCAATGTCGGCTGTACAAAAGAAAATATCATTAGGTTGATATTGGAATACATTAATAAAAGTATAGTTCGTATAAATCATATAACCAGCAACACTATGTACCACCCCTTTTGGTTTACCAGTAGATCCTGATGTATACAAAATAAATAAAGGGTCTTCGGCGTCCATCTCAACAGCCGGCACTAATTCTAATCCTTGCGATTCTACTTTTTTAATTTCATCTTCCCACCAAATATCTCTTCCTTTTAACATGGAAACTGCTGTTCTTGTTCTTGTACAAACAATTACTTTTTTAATCGTTTTGTTTCCAATTAATGCATCATCAATAACGGATTTTAATGGGATGTCTTTTGCTCCACGATAGGCACCATCACAGGTTATAATGAATTCAGCTTTTGCATCTTCTAATCTATCTGCAATACTTTGTGCAGAAAATCCACCAAATATTACACTGTGAATGGCACCAATTCTTGCACATGCTAAAATGGCAATGGCTAGTTCGGGAATCATGCCCATGTAAACACAAACTCGATCTCCTTTTTGTACGCCATTATTAAGTAGAACTTGTGCAAACTGACAAACTTTTAAATGCAGTTGATTATAAGTGATAATACGATGATGCTCTTCGGGATCATTTGGTTCCCAAATGATAGCCGGGGTATTTCCTCTTTTTTCAAGATGTCTGTCCAAACAGTTTTCAGTAATATTTAATTTACCTCCTTTAAACCATTCTACTTTTGGATCTTTAAAATTCCAATCCAAAACGGTATTCCACTTTTTTTTCCAAGTAAAGTTTTCGGCAATCTCACTCCAGAACTCAGCTGGGTGGTCAATACTTTTTTTGTAGTCTTCGTGATATTGTTCAAGGCTTTTAATTTGATAAGGGTAGCTCATAGCGCAATCGTTAAAATTAGATACACTAAAGTTACATTTTTTACGCATAAATATTTAACTTGAATGATAACTGGAAAACGATTGCTATGAACGCAGAAAAAAAACAAAGCAGTATTGCATTTGTAATAGGGGCATCCTCTGTGGGTACCTTAATTGAATGGTATGATTTTTACATTTTTGGAATGTTGGCTACCATTTTATCCAAACAATTTTTCCCTGCAGAAGCAGGCACAGCAGCACTTTTAAGCACATTGGCCATCTTTGCAGCAGGCTTTATTGTACGCCCATTTGGTGCTTTGGTTTTTGGGCGCTTGGGAGACCTGATTGGTCGCAAGCATACTTTTTTACTGACTTTAGTCATAATGGGAGGTTCCACTTTTGCTATAGGATTGGTGCCGGGATTTAAAACGATTGGTTGGGCTGCTCCAATTATTGTGCTTGTGTTAAGACTGTTACAAGGTTTAGCACTCGGAGGTGAATATGGAGGCGCAGCAACTTATGTGGCGGAACATGCACCTCAAGGTCAACGTGGTTTTTGGACATCATGGATTCAAACTACAGCAACACTTGGTTTATTTTTAGCGCTTGGTGTCATTATATTAATACGATCTAATCAAGGAGTAGAAAATTTTAGTGCAGAGTGGGGTGGATGGAGATATCCTTTTTGGATTTCTATTTTATTAGTAGGTGTTTCTGTTTTGATAAGAATGCGCATGAGTGAATCGCCCATGTTTACAAAATTAAAATCAGAAGGAAAAACTTCGGTGAATCCATTAAAAGAGAGTTTTGGAAACAAAGCCAATTTTAAAATGGTATTACTTGCATTGTTCGGAGCAGTAATGGGGCAGGGCGTAGTATGGTATACAGGACAATTTTATGCGCAAAGTTTTATTGAAACAGTTTGTAAAATTGATTTCGTTCAATCCAGAAATATAATGTTGGTGGCGATATTGATGGCAACTCCTTGTTTTGTTTTATTTGGATGGTTAAGTGATAAAGTTGGACGTAAATGGATTATGCTATTGGGTATGTTTTTAGCGATTTGCACTTATCGTCCAATCTATAAAGAGTTTATTGCTATTACATCTGCTAAAAATAGAACGCAAATTATAGATGCAAGACTTACGAATGCAGGTCCTAAAATTCCGTTGATTGATGCAAAAGACAAGCATAAAATGTATGTAAGACAAGTGATTGATTCTGTATATACGGATGGCTCTGTTTTTAAATATACCATCACAGATACCCTAATTGGTTTTAATGAATTGGGTGTAGATAGACCAATCAATTTAATTAATCCAACATTAATAAAATATAGAGCGCTCAAACCTAATGTGGTAATTGAAAAAACAATGGGTAAGTCGGCAACATGGGATATCATCTGGTTGGTGTTTATCCAAATAGTTTATGTAACGATGGTGTATGGTCCTGTGGCTGCATTTTTAGTTGAAATGTTCCCTACAAAAATTAGATATACTTCCATGTCGCTCCCTTATCATATTGGTAATGGTGTATTTGGCGGTTTGGTTCCTTTTTTAGGAACATTAATAGTAGAGTTTACAAAAACAACCGAAAAGCCAGCAGGGGATGTGCTTGCAGGATTATGGTATCCAATTGGTGTAGCAACAGTTAGCTTAATTATTGGTATTGTTTATTTATCCAATAAGATGGATAAAAATGTAATGGATTAAAATTTAAAAACTCGATTGTATGAATAGTTTAAAAAAAATATTAGGTTTTGTTTGGATGCTTTTAGCACCTGCTATTATTTGTTTTTTAGTATACGAAGCCTTTGTAAAAATTGGTGCTGCAAAACCTATAGAAAAAGCAAATGTTATTTTGCAATGGGTGATTATATTGATCATTTTTACACCTATTAGTTTTGGTTTTTTCTTATTTGGGAAATACGCTTCCAACAATGAATATGATCAATTGCCAACATCATCCGAAGATCTTAACGAATAGTAAACGGTTATTTAATATTTGTTAAGTATTTTTGGACATGGCATTAGAAGTAAAAGGGCTTTTTAAAAAATATGAAGCGCAGATAGCTGTGGCAGATTTGTCCTTTACGATTGAAAAAGGGTCAGTCGTTGGATTTTTAGGCCCCAATGGTGCAGGGAAAAGCACTACTTTAAAAATGATTGCTGGTTATCTTGAACCAGACGCGGGTGAGGTAGTATTAAATGGAATATCCAATCAAAAAGATCCCATTGCCTTTAAGAAAATGATTGGGTATTTGCCCGAAGCAAATCCTTTGTATGAGGAGATGTATGTAAAAGAATATTTTTCATTTTTAGCATCTGTGCATAAGATAAACCAACCTGCGCAAAGAATTGAGGAATTGATTTTGCAAACGGGTTTAACACCTATGCAACATAAAAAAATTGGGGAGCTCTCAAAAGGATATAAACAAAGAGTTGGCATTGCTGCTGCCATTATACATAAGCCTGCATTGATATTATTGGACGAACCTACTTCGGGTTTGGATCCAAATCAATTGGTTGAAATACGCGCGCTTATTCAATCATTAAGTAAGGATGCGATTGTATTATTCTCTACTCATATTTTGCAAGAAGTGTCAGCCATTTGTTCAAGCGTATTGGTATTGCATCAATCTAAATTAGTTGCGAATACATTAATTGAAGATTTATTAAAGCCCTCTCAACCAGCAGTGCGCGTAGTTTTTGAAGAGGAAATTGATCCTTATTTAAACGACGACTTCTTTAAAAATCTAAGCTTTGAACAAATTGACAAACATGTGTTAGTAATAAAATCAAATGACTTGACCGTTTTGAAAAAACAGATTTTAAACCATGCATTAGCTAAAGGCTTGAATATCCAAGCTTTGCAAACGCAGGAGGCAAGTTTAGAAGAAATCTTCAAATTGCTTACCCATTAAAAAAAAGGTGTAAATTGCGATCTCAAACTGAAATAACTTTTTTAGAAAATAAATCATCAAACTATGAGTTACATTGTTGAAGTAAAAGCTAGACAAATTTTAGATAGCCGTGGAAATCCTACTGTTGAAGTAGATGTATTAACTGACGAAGGTGCTATGGGCCGTGCAGCAGTTCCATCTGGAGCAAGCACTGGTATTCACGAAGCAGTTGAATTAAAAGACAACGACAAAAAGAAATATTTAGGAAGAGGTGTGTTAAAAGCGGTTAAGAATGTAAACACACTAATCGCTGATAGCATTGTTGGATTTGATATTACAGCTCAAGCTGCGATTGACCAAACAATGATTGAATTAGATGGCACTCCAAATAAAGCTAAATTAGGTGCGAATGCAATTTTAGCGGTTTCTATGGCTGCTGCAAGAGCTGCTGCCGAAGAAGCTAGCTTGCCATTGTACCGCTACATTGGTGGAACAAATGCAAGAACATTACCAATGCCAATGATGAATATCTTAAATGGTGGTGCACACGCAGATAATAAAATTGATTTCCAAGAGTTCATGATTATGCCAGTTGGCGCTCCATCATTTAGCGAAGGCTTACGTTGGGGCGTGGAAATTTTCCACCAATTAAAGAGCACTTTAAAAAAGAAAGGATATAGCACAAACGTAGGGGATGAAGGTGGATTCGCTCCAAACATTCAAAGCAACGAAGAAGCTATTGAAACAGTATTAGAAGCAATCACTGCTGCTGGTTACAAAGCAGGTACTCAAATTGCCATTGCAATGGATGCTGCAAACAGTGAATTATGGAATGCTAAGAAAAAGAAATATGTTTTCCATAAGAGTTCTGGTAAAGAAATGAGTTCTGATCAATTGGTTAAATATTGGGAATCATGGGTTAAGAAATATCCTATCGTTTCAATTGAAGATGGTATGGCCGAAGACGATTGGGCTGGTTGGAAAAACTTAACGGATACGATTGGTTCTAAATGCCAATTAGTAGGTGATGATTTATTTGTAACAAACGTGAATCGTTTACAAACTGGTATCGATAAGAAAATTGCAAATGGCTTATTAGTAAAAGTAAACCAAATTGGTACTTTAACGGAGACAATCAATGCAGTAAGTTTGGCTCAACACAATGGTTACAACACTATTATGTCTCACAGATCTGGTGAAACAGAGGATACTACTATTGCTGACTTAGCAGTAGCATTAAACTGTGGTCAAATTAAAACGGGTTCTGCTTCAAGAACAGATCGTATGGCTAAATACAATCAATTAATCCGTATTGAAGAGCAATTAGGAGAAACTGGTGTTTTCCCAACAAAAGGTAAATTGAAATTTGGTAACAAATAATTCAATTCAAAGTATATAAAAAGGCCCCAATTGGGGCCTTTTTCTTTTTGCTTATTAGTGGAACTATGCTAATTTTACGATAATCGTTTTTGTATGCAAGCCTTAAAGAAAATCTTCCCCATCCTGATCAATCGCTATTTTTTAGTGTCGGTAGGCTTTGTGGTATGGATGTTATTTTTTGATCAACGTGATTATTTCCAACAAAAAGAACGTGCCAGTGAATTGAATAAAGTGGAAGCTGCAAAAAAATATTACAACGACGAAATTGAAATTACAAAGAAGCAATTGAATAATCTTCAAAATAATCCAACAGCTATTGAAAAATATGCGCGTGAAAGATATTTGTTAAAGCGTGATGGTGAAGAAGTTTATTTATTTGAAGATACCGCTAAGCATGCAGGAGCTCCTGTTGAAGAAAAAAAATGATAAAGAAAGAGCGCTACGAAAAAGTGTTGGAGTATTTCCAAACGCATATGCCGGTGGCAGAAACCGAGTTAACCTATAGCAATCCCTTTGAATTATTAGTAGCTGTTATTTTATCTGCTCAGTGCACAGATAAACGTGTTAATCTGACAACCCCATCTATTTTTAAACAATTCCCTACGCCACAAAAAATGGCAAAGGCAAGTTTTGATGAATTGTTTCCACTTATAAAAAGCATTTCTTATCCCAATAATAAAACCAAGCATTTAATTGGCATGAGTCAATTATTAGTGAATGATTTTAAGGGAGAAGTGCCCATGACTATTGAGGATTTAATTAAGTTACCTGGGGTAGGCCGCAAAACCGCAAATGTAATTACCAGTGTTTGGGACAATCAGCCCAATATGGCGGTGGATACACATGTAAACAGAGTAAGTAAAAGATTAGGATTGGTTCCCATGACTGCCACCACTCCATTGGCTGTAGAAAAAGTACTTATAAAAAATATACCTACTGAACTAGTGCATACTGCGCATCATTGGTTAATACTACATGGACGCTATGCTTGTGTAGCAAGGACACCTAAATGTGCCGATTGTGGGCTACAATCTTTTTGTAAATACTATGAGAAAAATGTAACAAAGCAAAAAGAGAAAGAAGTGGAATCAAAAGAAGCGAAATCAAAAGAAGTCAAGTCAAACGAAGTCAAGCGTAAAAAAAGTAAAGCGAAAAAATAAATTACCTGAGATTATAAAAGTATATGCATAAAAAAAGGGCTCCAAATTTGGAACCCTTTTTTTATAAGTCTAAGTAGGTGACTACTATAAGTATTGATTGATTGCGTCAGTCAATTCTTGTTTAGTAATAGGAACACCCATCATTTTATTGTATCCTTTTGCGTCTACTAAATATTTGTCACGGATAATTTTAATCAATTGACCATTGTTGATCTCAGGAATTAAAACAGTTTCAAAGTTCTTTAAGATATCCCCTAAGTTGCTAGGGAAAGGACGCATGTACTTAATGTGCGCATGGCTAACAGATTTTCCTTGTGCAAGTAACTCCATAACAGTACCTTTAATAGTACCATAAGTAGAACCCCATCCTAATACCAATACTTTACCTTTTTCAGCACCGCTGTCAATGGTTTGTTTTGGAATATAGTCTGCAATTTTTTCTACTTTAGCTTCTCTCATTTTAATCATGAACTGGTGGTTCTCTGCTTCGTAGTTTACATTACCAGTTTCATGTTGTTTTTCCAAACCACCAATACGATGCTCTAAACCAGGTGTGCCAGGCACTGCCCAAGGACGCGCTAATTTTTCGTTTCTTGTATATGGTTTGTATTTTAATTCACCCTCATCCAACTTAGTTTTGAAAGTCACTTCAATTGCAGGTAAGTCAGCAGCTTTTGGAAACTTCCAAGGCTCAGCACCATTTGCAATATATCCATCACTTAATAAAATAACTGGAGTCATATGTTGTAAGGCAATTCTTACTGCTTCAAATGCCATATCAAAACAATCACTTGGAGTTGAAGTTGCAATAATAGGAATAGGAGCTTCTCCATTACGTCCATAGTATGCTTGCATTAAATCACTTTGCTCTGTTTTTGTTGGTAAACCAGTTGAAGGGCCACCTCTTTGAATGTTTATAATTACTAATGGTAATTCTAACATCATAGCTAATCCCATTGCTTCTGTTTTCAAAGCCATACCAGGACCAGAAGTAGTTGTTAAACCAATTTGGCCGCCGTAGCTCGCACCAATAGCAGATGCAATACCAGCAATTTCATCTTCGGCTTGGAATGTTCTTACACCAAAATTTTTATACTTACTTAATTCATGTAAAATATCTGTAGCAGGAGTGATCGGATAAGAACCTAAGAACAATGGAAGATTTGCTTTTTGAGAAGCAGCAATTAAACCCATTGATAAAGCTTGGTTACCCATGATACTACGATAAGTACCTGGTTCCATCTTTGATTTTTCTACTTTGAATCTTGCTGCATTAAATAATTCAGCAGTCTCTCCATAAAAATAACCAGCTTTTAAAACAGCGATATTACTATTTAAAATAGATTCTTTCTTTCCGAATTTCTCTTTTAAGAAACTGATGGTAGTATCTAAGTCTCTATTGTAAACCCAATAGATAACACCCAATACAAACATGTTCTTAGCACGATCTCTTTCTTTATTTCCTAATTCAGGGAAATCTTTTAAAGCTTCACGTGTTAATTTAGTGACATCAATTTTTGTTAATTCGTATCCGTCTAAACTTCCGTCTTCTAAAGGATTAATTCCATCTGCATAATTTGCAAGACGTAAATTTTTAACATCAAAACCATCGGTATTTGCGATAATTTTTCCGCCTTTTTTTAGACCTTTTAAATTTACTTTTAATGCCGCTGCATTCATCGCAACTAATACATCACATGCATCACCAGGGGTGTATACTTTGTCTGAACTAAAGTGAACTTGGAATCCACTTACACCAGGTAAGGTTCCGATAGGAGCTCTGATCTCAGCTGGGAAATCAGGAAAGGTTGCTAGGTCAATACCTAGAATCGCAGTATTGTTTGTGAATTGCTGTCCTGTTAACTGCATACCGTCTCCACTATCACCAGCAAATTTTATCACTACATCCTGTAAAATAACTTCGTTCTGCATATGGCTGTAATTTGTATCCAAAGGTACTAAGACATGCGCCTAAATGCTGTTTTTTTATTATTTTTTTTATAATTTCTTGAGTAACTTTGCAGACTAATCTTTGGCATCATGATCATCGCCCCGGTTTTCTATATATTGGCACACCTATTCATTCCTAATCATGCATCAAATGCAATCGTTCCCAAGGCTGTATTGAATGTACCTGACAACGAAATAAAGTATGTTTATCTAAGTTTCGATGATGGTCCTTTGGAAGGAACCTCAAACTGTATTGACATCTGTTTGAATCAAAAAGTGCCTGCTACTTTTTTTGAAGTAGGAAGACACCAGGCTAGTTCTGGTAGATCAAAGGCCCTGTATAATCGTATCCTGCAGAATGAATCACAGTTTATGATTGCGAATCATAGCTACACGCATGCAAATAGCAAATACAAATATTTCTATCATCACCCAAGTATGGCTTTTGAAGACTTTATGCAAGCACAAAGTTCATTAGCAATTAAAAATAATATTATTCGTTTGCCTGGAAATAGTGCATGGAATACAACAACCTTAAGAAAAGCGAGTGGCTTGGTAAAACCAATTGTGCACAAATTAGATAGTGCCGGATTTAATATTATTGGATGGGATGTGGAATGGGGATTTAATAAAACGGGTAGACCAAGACAAACTCCACAATTTGTTGTAGATATGGTAGATTCTGCATTTGTGCGTAATCATACTGCTACAAAAAATCATGTAGTTATTTTAATGCATGACCACATGTTTAAAGCTTCGGAAGATTCTGCTAAATTGGTGACATTAATTGAGTTATTAAAGTCAAATCCAAAATTTCAATTGCGCAAAATTTCCCAATACCCAGGTTTGAAAAACGGGGGACGTTAACATTTTTTTTGCAATAGTTTTAAGGAAGATTTTTGTATATTTATAATAGAAAAATTAAAACAAATTTTATGGGCGTATTTAATACTGGTAATCCAACACTTACCGAAAAAATTTTTGACAAAAGTTTGAATGAAACTTCAAAAGCATTTGGAGTAATGACCGTTCGTGGCACATTAAATAAGTTTGGCTTTTTGATGTTAATGATGATGGGCTCCGCAATGTATATTTGGAGTATTGTCACTCCTGAAACAATGGGTACCGCTAACACCTTAATGTTAGTGGGTTTAATTGGAGGTTTTATCCTAGCAATGGTAATGATGTTTAAGCCTAATTTAGCTTCTTATATTGCACCAGCATATGCGATTATGGAAGGTTTAGCAATAGGAGGAATAAGTGCTTATTTTAATGCCATTTTTGGTGCAAAGTTAGGTGGTGCTTCAGGCCAAAATTCTAATATCATTGTAAACGCGGTTGGCTTAACAATGGGTGTTGCGATTGCAATGTTCTTACTATATAATTTTAGAATTATCAATGTTACCAATCGTTTAAGATCAATAGTGGTGTCTGCAACTGCAGGTATTGCTATCTTTTATTTTATCATGATGATTGCAAGATTGTTTACGCATACCGATGCTTTTGGTGCATTTGATGGGTCTCTTTTAAGTATTGGTATTAGTTTATTTGTGGTAGGCATTGCTGCATTTAATTTATTATTAGATTTTGATGCAATTGAACAAGGTGCTGAAATGGGCGCACCAAAATATATGGAATGGTATGGTGCTTTCTCTTTATTAGTGACTTTGATTTGGTTATACTTAGAAATATTAAAATTATTGAGCAAATTGAACTCAAGAAAATAATTTAACTTAATTGTGTATTAGATAATGGCTCCAATTTGGGGCCATTATTATTTATTGTAATCGGGTAACCATTCTTGTTAATAATTATGGTAAATTTGAAATATAAAGTAGCGCAATGGAATTTCAACCTGGCCAATTAGACAACCAACAACTTATACAACTATATCAATCCTTGCTTTTGCCAAGAATGATTGAGGAAAAAATGTTGGTGTTATTACGTCAGGGTAAAATAAGTAAATGGTTTAGTGGCATTGGTCAGGAAGCCATCGCTGTAGGGGCAACACTGGCATTGGATAAGGAAGAATGGATTATGCCTTTGCATAGAAATTTAGGCGTGTTTACTTCCCGTGAAATGCCATTAACAGATTTATTTAAACAATGGCAGGGCGATGTAACTGGCTATAGCAAAGCAAGAGAAAGAAGTTTTCACTTTGGGTCCAAGCAGCATTTTATTTGTGGAATGATTTCACATTTAGGTCCTCAGTTAGCATTAGCGGATGGCGTTGCATTGGCTTATCAACAAAGGGGCCAGCAAAAAGTGGCATTGGCGTTTACGGGTGACGGAGGTACTAGTGAAGGTGATTTTCATGAAGCGTTAAATGTAGCAGCAGTTTGGAATTTGCCTGTAATTTTTATCATTGAAAACAATGGCTACGGTTTAAGTACACCTACCAATGAACAATATAAATGTGATCATTTAGTGGATCGTGCAAAAGGATACGGCATTGAAGGAGTGCGTATAGATGGAAATAATATTTTAGAAGTTTACAATACTATTAAAGGGGTTAGAACATATTGTATTGAACATCAAAAGCCTTATTTAATTGAGTGTGATACATTTAGAATGAGAGGACATGAGGAAGCAAGTGGTATTAAATATGTCCCCACTGAATTACTAGAAGAATGGGCGCAAAAAGATCCAATCAGAAATTACGAAGATTATTTATTGCTTAAAGGCATTATACAACAATCAGAGATAGCAACCATACGTTCCAGCATTAAAGAAAAGATTGAGTCCGATTTAGCGCAGGTAATGGAAATGACACCATTGCATCCTTCAATTGAAAATGAATTGGGTGACGTGTTTGCGCCCATCACTGAAAATAATATTCCCAACCTTGAATCCTTAATTGATCCGGAAGTAAAAACAAAAAGATTTATTGAATCCATAAGTGATGCTTTACGTGCAGCAATGCATCGTTATCCTGAAATGATTATCATGGGGCAAGATATTGCTGAGTATGGAGGCGCCTTTAAATTAACCGAAGGATTTGTAAATGAATTTGGTAAACAAAGAATTCGTAATACGCCTATTTGTGAGAGTGCCATTGTAGGAGCAGCATTGGGATTGAGTTTGGAAGGAATTAAATCGGTTATGGAAATGCAGTTTGCTGATTTTGTTTCAGTTGGATTTAATCAGATCGTAAATAATTTAGCGAAGATTCATTATAGATGGGGGCAAAATGCAGATGTGGTAGTGCGTATGCCAACAGGTGCAGGTGTGGGTGCTGGTCCATTTCATTCACAATCTAATGAAGCTTGGTTTACACATGTGCCAGGATTAAAAGTGGTATATCCTTCTAATCCAGCAGATGCAAAAGGATTAATGATTGCTGCATTGGCTGACCCTAATCCTGTTTTATATTTTGAACATAAAGCTATGTATCGTAGTGTGGAAGGGGAAGTTCCTACCGACTATTATCAAGTGCCCATTGGTAAAGCACATTTTGTAAGTAGGGGCGAAGATGCTACCATCATTACTTATGGCATGGGAGTGCATTGGGCAAAAAAGTATCAAGCCGAAAACACAGAACTGTCATTGACGATACTTGATTTAAGAAGTTTAGCGCCATTAGACTATGATGCTATTGCCGAAGCAGTGGCTAGCACAGGCAAAGTGATTATACTTCACGAGGATAATTTAACGGGAGGTATTGGTGGAGAAATTAGTGCATGGATTGCAGAGCATTGCTTTACAAAATTGGATGCACCTATTATGCGTTGTGCTTCACTGGACACACCTATTCCATTTAATACGATTTTAGAAAAACAATATTTGGCCAATAGTAGATTGCATGAAACCATGCAAAAATTATTGTCGTATTAATTTGGGTTGTTTGCTCTATACACTCTTAAAAAGTTTCCGCCCAATACTTTTTCAATATCAGCATCCTTATAACCACGCTTAATTAACGCTTTGGTGAATTCAGGATAATCCAATACTGTTTTTAATTGTAAGGGTGCAGAGTCAATGCCATCAAAGTCAGAGCCTAATCCAACGTGATCAATGCCAATCAATTTTACGATATGATCAAAGTGATGCATTAATACTTCGATGTCTGGTTTAATGGCATCAGCTTGTTTTTTGTATTTATCGGCAACAAATGTATAAGCGTATGCTTTTTGTGAACCTGTTGCAACTAATGAATCAATTTCTTTTTCATGTGATTTATAAAAAGCAGCTGCTTTTTTTGCATAAGTACTATCTACAAAAGCAGAATAAAAATTCAAATGAATTACTCCACCATTTTTTCCTACTGCTTTAATTTGATCGTCTTTTAAATTTCTTGATACTGGATTAATTGCATAAGCATCGCTATGAGAAGCAATCACAGGCTTGGTTGTGGTGTTTATTGCATCCCAAAAAGTAGCTTCACCAACATGTGAAATATCAACGATGATACCTAATTTATTCATGCGCTTTACAATCTCTTTTCCAAAAGGAGTTAACCCTTTATGGCCTGTATATTTAGGGTCTTTTTCATCGGCATGTGAGCTTGCCCAACTATTTGAATTATTCCATGTAAGGGTCATGTAACGAACGCCTCTTTTATAAAAAGTATCTAATTTATTAATGTCGTCTTCAATCATATGTCCACCTTCCACGCCATATTGAGCAACTAATTTGCCTTCTTTTAAAGCTTGATCAATTTGCTTCCAAGTTTTAGCCACTACCATTTTGTCTGGATTGCGAGCAGCTACTGCATCAATGGTATCCATTTCGCGCATTGCCCATGCGTATGGATTTTTTTTCTCACCATCACAGAAAATGGAAAACAATTGATAATCAACGCCCCCTTTTTTAAATCTTTTTAAGTCGGAATGATTGATACCCGTCAAATCTTGGTCTAGGCTTACATTTTTCTCCAAACATGCACTAACGGCGTCATTATGGGTATCCACTAAAACGGATTTATAATGAATAGCTTGGCTATTGGCTTGTATTGAAAATGCTAAAAAAAGCGGTACTAGGTATTTCATGGTACGGGTTTGTTTTTAATTGACAACTAAAATAGCTATTTTTGCGCACAGAAAAACGACTATGTTAGATAAATTAGAAGCCATAAAAGCTAGATTTGACCAGGTAGGGGTGGCTTTGACCAATCCTGAAATCATCAATAACCAGACTGAGTTTGGTAAAATGAGCAAGGAATACCGTTCCTTGGAAAAAATTGTACAACCTTATTTAAGATATGTAAAGGTGTTGGATGAGCATAAGTTTGCGAAAGAGTCCTTAAATGGGGACGACGCAGACATGCGTGAATTGGCTAAAATGGAATTACCTGCATTAGAAGAAGAGAAAGAGACTTTGGAAAAAGAGTTGACTAAATTATTGATTCCAAAAGATCCTCAGGATGATAAAAATGCCATTATTGAATTAAGAGCCGGAACAGGTGGTGACGAAGCGAGTTTATTTGTCGGCGACTTATTAGGCATGTATACAAGATATTGTCAAAAGAAAGGTTGGAAAGTTGCGATTGCAAGTGAGAGCGAAGGATCGGTGGGTGGATACAAGGAAGTTATTTTAGAAGTAACAGGTGAAGATGTATACGGTACTTTAAAATTTGAGAGTGGGGTGCATCGTGTTCAACGTGTACCAAGTACTGAAACACAAGGTCGTGTGCATACATCAGCAGCAACGGTTGCGGTAATGCCTGAAGCAGAGGAAGTAGATTTTGTGTTGAATCCTGCAGATGTAAAAATGGAAACTGCGCGAAGTGGTGGTGCTGGAGGACAAAACGTAAATAAGGTAGAGACCAAGGTAATGTTAACGCATATTCCAACGGGCACTGTAATTATTTGTCAAACAGAACGTTCCCAGTTGGGTAACCGTGAAAAAGCAATGGGAATGTTGCGTACTAAACTATTTGAAGAGCAGGTACGTAAACAAGAGGATGAAATTTCGAGACATCGTAAAACATTGGTGAGTACGGGAGATAGAAGTGCAAAAATCAGAACCTATAACTGGCCACAAGGTCGTGTAACTGATCACCGTGTGAATGTAACTTCCTATAATTTAGATGCAGTAGTCAATGGAGAGATTGAAGAATTCATTGAAGCATTGCAAATGGCAGAGAATGCAGAGAAAATGTTGGTGCAGAACTAATTATCTATTACTTCGCTAAGCTTTGTTCCCATTGCCATGCAGTAAGCATCATTTCTTCTAAGCCATACTTACATTCCCAACCCAATTTGGTAACAGCTTTATCATTGTTGGCATAAATTGCAACAATATCACCTGCTCTTCTTGGTCCTACTTCGTAATTTAATTTTACACCACTTACTTTTTCAAAAGCTTTGATGGCTTCTAAAACGGTAATGCCATTACCCGTTCCTAGATTAAATACTTCACAGTTTTTTTCAGCATTGTTTTTGATGGAATATTGTAATGCTAAAGTATGAGCATGTGCAATATCACAAACGTGTATATAGTCTCTAATACAACTTCCATCACGTGTATCATAATCGTCGCCATACACTTGCATGGTTGGTAATTTACCAATCGCAGTTTGTGTAATAGCAGGTACTAAATTTTGTGGACGACCAATGGGTAATTCGCCAATAGCCGTGCTAGGATGCGCACCCACTGGATTAAAGTAGCGTAATAATATCGTAGAAAGTGGATATGTAAATGCAGTGTCACGTACAATGGTTTCTCCCATTTGCTTAGTAGCGCCATAAGGGGAAGCAGCAGTTTGCAAAGGTGTTTCTTCCGTTACAGGAATCATTTCAGGATTGCCATATACTGTACAAGAGGAAGAGAAAATAAAATGTTTTGCATTGTATTTTGCCGCCATATTAAGTAAGTGAACCAATGAAAATAAATTGTTCTCATAATAGTCTAATGGTTTTTCAACCGACTCGCCCACTGCTTTGTAAGCAGCAAAGTGAATCACACCAATAATACTAGGGTTCTCTTTAAATATATTTTCAGTGGCTACTTTATCTGTTAAATCAACATTGTAGTTTTTAATACGCTTACCCGTAATTTTTTCAATACCGTCTAAGGATTTGTCAGTGGCTCTTGATAAATTATCGGCAGAGATTACATTAAATCCATTTTCAATTAAATCAACAATGGTATGTGCGCCAATAAAACCACAACCTCCAGTAACAAGTATTGTTTGCATGCTTACAATTTAGAGCACAAAGAAACGAAAAAAAATGCATTAAAATTTAGTAGCTAAGGTAAAGCCAACGGTAGTACCCACATTCACCTTGCTTCTTATTTGCATGGTTTCGTTATGGGCTTCTATAATGTGTTTGCAGATAGCTAATCCGAGGCCTGTACCACCAATATCTCTGCTTCTAGCATCGTCTGTTCGATAGAAACGTTCAAATAGTCTAGGGATATGTTCTTCAGCGACGCCAATACCATCATCGCTAATTTCAATAAGTAATTTTGAATCTTCTAACTGATAAATGCTTGCTGTGATATGTCCATCAATCTTTCCATATTTAGCAGCGTTTGAAATGATATTTACCAAAACCTGATAAATTTTATTTTTATCAGCAAAAACGTGCATTGGTGCATCGCTGCCTTTTTTGTATTGAAACTGAATATTCTTTTTCAACCATTTTACACTTAAATTATGTACTACTTCATTAATTAAATCCTGAATAATAAAAGAAGTTTTTAAAAT
>Ga0214206_1000195_pt1 | contig 16891 bp, 33 predicted proteins | sample TroBogEpilimnion_26_FD_153044 | JGI IMG/M metagenome (GOLD analysis project Ga0214206, IMG submission 153044) | Freshwater microbial communities from Trout Bog Lake, WI - 07JUL2009 epilimnion | ecosystem: Environmental > Aquatic > Freshwater > Lake > Epilimnion/Euphotic zone | place: Trout Bog...
TCTCTTACGAATATCGTAAGGTGGTGTAAATATAGCAAAGTTTTTCAGGCTTGTCCAATTATATTTTTATACATATCAAGTAACGTAGTTTGCGCTGCTGTTTTACTAGTAAGATTTGTATAAAGTGTCCGTTCTACTTGACTGCCTACTAAATGCACTACCGTACAAGGGTTCTTTTGCCCTGCTCTATGCACTCTAGCATTGGCTTGTAGATAAGTTTCAGTGCTTGTTATTGGCCCCCACCATATTATCGTATTAGCCGCGTGTAAAGTTATGCCATGAGCTGCGGCTTTGGGTTGAATAATAAGCACCTGTATATTTTTTGTTGTTTGAAAGTCTGTAATTATTTTAGCTCTGTTGGTTGCTGATACGCCTCCATGAATAATATCCGACGTTACCCCCAGTGAATCTAAATGGGTTTTTATAGTAATGATCCCATGCTTGAAGTTAGCAAATATTAGTACTTTATGACTACTCTGCTCTATTACGCTCGTCATTTCTTTAAGCTTTGCTGAGCAATCAAACTCTACTACTTCTCCAGTATCGCTATAGACCGCCCCTGAACTAATCTGCAATAGCTTATTCATTTTTACCGCAGCATTGACCGCGCTAACTTCTTCTCCAGCCGCTTCAAATAACATTTCTTTTTTTAGAATGTCATAATATTTCTTTTGTTGTGAGGTCATAGGAGTATCCCGCTCCACATAGGTTAACTCTGGTAAGTCTAAACATTCTTCTTTGGTGTATCGTATAGCGGGCTGTAAAACTTTGAACACGGTAGCTTGCGCATCGGTACGGGGAATGTATTTAAACTGAGTTAGCCGCAACATAACCTGATCTTTAAACGCTCCTATATATTTAGGTACGGAATTAGGATTGAGCATTTTGGCTAGCCCGTAAGCATCCATTGGTGACTGCGCAGCAGGTGTACCTGTTAATAGCCACATCCAAGTATTAGGTGTGATAAGCGAGTTTAAAGTTTTCCATCGTCTGGTAGTGGGTATTTTTAATGCTGATGCTTCATCGCATACAATTAAATCAAATTTACCTTTTGCTATGTCGTTAACTACTATCTCTATACCATCATAATTTATGATGACAAATTCGGCATCGGACTTTAACACTTTAATTCTTTTATCTTTTGAACCATGAGCTATATCTACTTTACGGTGCATAGCTGTTTTAAATAAGTCAGCTCTCCATGCAGTGTCCATAATAGACAACGGGCAAACAATTAAAACACGGCTAATAATTTTTTTTGATAACAGATAGTCTGCTGCCCAAACTACGCTCATAGTTTTCCCTACGCCCATATCATTCAGGCAAAACGCTCGTTTGTTTAAAGTTAAAAAAGAGGCTGTCGTTCTTTGATGGTCAAAGGGTTTATACATACCTGGCCATTCGTATTGCCCCTCTATAGGGGAGGGCGCTTTTTTAAACCCTAGTTTGTGTAAGATAAAGGTGTTAGTTAATGTCCATTTAACAAGGACTTCGTACCCTACATTTGGCACTTCCCGTAGTACTTTAGACTGCTCTATAACGTCAGTTATTTTATCTGGGTTACGGGTACGGATAAGCAGTGCTTTATTGTCTATAATTTCCATGATGATCCTATGCGCCAATCACTTACGGTGATGAATCGAGTTTAATTAAAGGTAGTCTTTTTCTTCTTCGTCCTCTGTTTTTAACAGATCAAGCAAGGGCGGTTTAACTATATCAGCGCTCATTACCCACCCTCTGACTTTATTATTGCAGTACTTTCTTTCTCTCTTAGCTATGCGCCAAGTGAACTCACACAGGGCGTCTATATTACGTTCTATCAGTTCTTCGTTTAATCCTGAGTCTTTGGCTAGTTGTTTTACTGATCTAGTTTTTATTATCATTTTGGCTTGTCGTATTTATTTTTAGGTTTACCGTCAGCATCTCTGGCAAAAGTTCTATTCTTTTTAGCGGGGGCTAAGAATGTGCCGTCTTTATTAGAACCACCTTTAGCTAAAGATTTAACGTGGCATACATCTTTGCCTGTACGATCTACACCTTTTTTATCTAAGGTGCGTCTAGCGCGTTGTCTCTCCATGCGAGCTTCAAAGGCACCGGGCTTTGCTTTTTCTAATGCACGTTCATGAGTGTAGTTACGTTTTTTAGTCACTGCTTAATACCTTATATAGAACTAAAAGCCCTTTTATTTCTTTGCTCATTATGCACCTCGCTAATTACTATAGGGTAGTGCGGCCTGTGATGAGAAAAAAAATGTAAATTACCACACCCGCACTCTCGGAATTTGTAAGGCCAATCACCCGATAACCGCCATTTACACCCTTGCCACTGTCTGTGTTAACAAGGGTTTGCAAATTACTTATTCTTCCCGTTATGGGAACAGCTTAAAGTGCTGCACCACTGCCTACATAACCCATTAGGTTTAGGGTTGAAAACGCCTGTATTATAGGCTATTTCTCTTTGAGTCAATAGCTCACTGTAAGTACTAAAAATGTCTAGCCCGTTAGCGGCTGTGAAGTCTTCTTTAATAAACTCTTTAGATACCACAAACAGTAAGGATGTTTTTATCTTTTTAATCTCTGGGTGTTTTAGAAATAGCGCAGCCGCCATAAGGGCGAGCTGTTTTATATCCGCATACTTAGCACTTTTGCCTGATTTGTAATCTACTATCCAAGCCCTATCTCCATCAAGGATAACCAAGTCTGCCACACCCCTGAACCAAACAGAAGCATCGTCAAAATCACAGTACTCCAATCTTCCTGCATCATTCTTTTTTATTCCTACTTTTAATTCGCATAGCTTTTCCCCCGATATTTTATTCAAATTATCTAAGTAAGGTTTAATAAAAGCAAACCTAGCGTCAATCTCTTTGCCGTCCCTTATGTATTCTTCAGCGGCTAAGTGCAGTTGTGTTCCATACAGGGTTGCCTCTGTTTCTTGATAACCTACTTCCTTAGTGACCCTTTCAGACTCATACTTTTTAGGGCAAGTACTAAATAATTTTATTGAACTAAATGACCATGCTGGGGGGTTTGCCATATTATCCTGCTTCTTTTAATGTCCTACCAAATGCCCCCTCAGCGCCTAGTGGTATGCCAGGCATCCATGTTGGTTCTTTGCACAGCTCCGCAATAATAAAGTCTAAGGCTTCTTGGGCTTCATCTTCAGGAACTGCACAATAACAACTATCATGGATAGTTAGGGCGATCTTATAGCGCTTGGTGATTCGCACCATCGCTTCCCCCATTATACACCTTGCTAAAGCCTGTATGGTATTTTGCACGGTTTTTGGGCCGTATATTCTACGGCGCGAACCTCTATGGCTAGCGTACGTCCACTCCGTACCTGTCTCGGTGCGCATTTCTTTTAAATCAGGATATTTTAAATAGAGTCCTGACGGTAACAACACGCCCCTCCTGCCCGCTACAGGTAAGTTAATCGTACCAAAAGTTGCCGCTACATTGTCACGCATATCTTTTAATACTTGGCCGCCCTTAGCCCAAGTATTTTTAACCTCGCTAAACTCTTCCCTATATAAGTCTACAATGCGTTTTGCTTCTGCTGCTCCTATATCTGTGCCTGACATAGCCCTAATAGACTCTCTTAACTTAACCGCCCCTGTGCCAAAGCCGAGCCCCAGTACCGAAGTTTTTCCTACAAAGCGTTGGTCTTTTGTTACTTCATCATAGGGTACTTTAAATGCAGATGCAGCAAAGTCTTTATATAGGTCTTTACCTTCAGCAATAATCTTAAGCTTATCGAGCTGTCCTGAAAAATATAAACTCACTCTTAGCTCTATATTGCTTAAGTCAGCACCCACTATAACGTGTCCTTCTGGGGCTTGTATAGCCGATTTAATAGGTGATGTTCTAGGAATGTTCTGCATATTAAATGATACCCCACTCCACCTCCCCGATACATCCGCACCATAGTATTTAAGTGGTATAGGCAGGTATCTATTTGTATGAGCAATCTCTATAAAAGTTTGGGTGCGGGTCTCTTCTATAGTAGATTTAGTGCCTAGTCTAGCCGCAACAATAGCTTGAACATCAAAGTCTGGATAGTCTAATAATGCTTTCATGTCCTCGTCAGTCTTAGCGAAGGCGTATGTTTCCTTACCCGTTGTCGGGCTTATCTTCATAGGGGGCACTACCCCATGCGCCCTTAGCACATCCGCGAATTTAGGATTAGACATTAAGTCCTCTTTAGCCATGCCACTAGCTGCCAGTAAATCTTCTTTGCGTCTTTTGGTATGGTGTAAGTGATCCTCTAGCGTAGGCAGGTCTAGGATAAAGCTAGGCTCTGTGTGCATACGTATAGTCATATCAATGAGCTTTATCTCAATCCTATTAAAGTGTGGGGCTAAGTGGTTAAATACCCCGCGAGTCAACTCTACATCGTTTATGCAATACTGGCCGTACTTAGCTAGTTCTTCTTCGCTAAAGTCTACTCGCCTAACCCCCATAGCCCTGACTACTTCAGTGCCTTTCTGCCCTAACTTGTAATGCTCCGCTAGTTTGGCAAGTGACCCCCCTACTTCTGTGCCATGTACTGCCCTAGCCATAGACAAAGTGTCTATCCATAATTTAGGCTTTATGCCGAACTTCCACGCTAAAATAGTGGCATCGAATAGAGTGTTGTGGGCATACACCCAAGAATTTTCCCAGTCAAACTGGGATAGCCATTTACTAATCTCCTCCATTGTCCCGCTGAACCATTCAGCAGGGGCTTCATTTACTTCTACTTTTACTGCTACTCCGATAACCTCGAAGAGTGGGTGATCTATATACTCTTGAGTACTTATTTTTGAGAGACTGTACTTTTTGTCGTAATAGGTCTCAATGTCGACACCGATAATATCCATTCTTTTAACTCCGCTATATTGGTTTCATTAATAACCCACGCTATACCTTCCGCAGCTTTTATTCGTTCTATTTCTCTAGCCTGTATAGCTGTGGCTTGCTTGTTGCCCGCTTTTGTTTCAATGGCGATAAATAATCCTTGATGACAAACGATAAAATCAGGCACTGCTGATTTGCCATAGCCCGAACCTACAGGCATACAGTACCAAGCACCTACATCAACAAGGATTTCTTTAACTCTTTTTTTAATAGCGCCTTCGGGGGTCATTAAAGGGCCCCCATTTTATTTAACGCCCATAACACATTAGTGACTATCAACCCCACTATTAAGAAGTGGTTTCTTTTATTGATTATGCACATCCTAGCCGCAGCTATTTGAACTAAAAAGGCCATCGCTTCATTAGTTTCAGGATCGTTTTTATTTTGTGAATATTCCTCCCAGCAAATGGATAGCTCATACACTATTTCATCTGTGGGTATTCTACGATCACCATTTAATTCAATCCAAGGCATCAGGTTCACCAAATATAATGGGCGCGGCGTGTTGTAAATGCAGTTTGATTTTAAGGGCTACCTCTCGCACCTCAAATTGAGCGGATTTAGATGTCCTAAGTTTAATAAAATCTACCCATGCTTGATAGTTACCCACTACATAGAGTTCTGTTCCCTGCGCTTGTGGCAGGATATATCTAGCATCTTGTTTAGCAAACCCCCCATCCCGCAGTTCTTTATAGAGCTGCACGCCCTCTTGTATGTGACGATTAATAACTTCAAGGTTCTCTGGGGGTATGGTTTCAAATGCAACAGGCAAAATATACTCAGCTTCGCTTTCGTCACAGTACCTAGAGCTTCGTACTAAATAATCTAAATGCTTACTTCTTGTAAGCTGGGCTAGGCATACTCTGCTAATTCCTTCAATGCGAAATACAGCACTACCAAACCGCAGCACAGATAAGTGCCCAACCCCAATAATGTGAGCCAATCGTTTTTCCTCATTGCCTTCTCTCCCATAACAAATGCCAGCGTATTTCCCTAAATTTAGGGGGTTCGTATATTCTTCTAGCGCTACTTTCATTCTTTTCTCCTAGTTTAGCCTTTTAGATACATAAAAGGTATGGTGTTCTATTCTACGGGTAATCTTACCCGCGTATTTTGGTATTCTACTTCTTTCCCAGCTATCCGCAGCACCGACAATAGACTTGCCTCCTTTTAAAATAGACTCGGCTAGCGCCATATAATACTCTGCTAAATCCGCAGGTGGACTCTTACGTGTAACACCTTTTATATTACACACCGCACGCCTAGTAGCCTTCGCCCTATTTATACTTGCCTGAGCTACTGCTACCAATCCTTCTAAACTTTCTCCTGATGCTTCGCTGACCATTATAGCTGCTAAGCACTCTTTTTCTCCTGCTGAACTCAGTGTAGGCAATAACACTAAGAGCAGGGCTAACACTTTCATCTATACTGTACCATGATGGTTACCTCTGATGCTTTATAAAATGCGCTTCGCCTATGGGGTGTTCTTTCCTACAATCAATACACACTTTTTTATTTATACCGTAATAGTTTCTAAAAATAATGCACTTGTGAGGAGGGTAAAACCATTTTCTAAATAACTCTTTCATTTCTTACCCTCTATTTTTTCTATCTCCCTGTTTAAATAGGCGCTAGCCTTCTTTAAGTCATCCAACTTATTACCCTTGTGTCCCGCACGAAGGATATACTTAGTCACATTACCTATATTATAGTTTAACCCAAAGGCTTCTATTATATCCCATACTTCAAAACCGCCTTTTTTATAATGCGCTGGGTTGTTAATAAGATCGGGTGTTGCAGGTGATTCTTTTATTTTCCATACAGGTTTAACAATTGTTTCGTAGTGACTGCTTAAATTTGTGTCTTCTAAATCGCTCATTTTATAATCCTCATTTTGTTTAGGGTAATTCCAGAGATTTATGGGGGGGGAAACAAAGTCTGCCCAATTCATACTAGGCCTTTAGAGGCAAGGACCCCATTTAGTGTACCCGTAAATAAACAATGATATTGCAAGCACCCATACAATTTTTGTATGGGTATCAAAGTAGCCGTCTATTTCTCTTTTCTGTTTCATAACTCACTCGCATCTCTACATTCTGTTGAACACCACCTGCGATTATCTGCAACAGGGGTATTGCACTCCCAGCATTGACCTGACTCATTTTGAAAGGGATTAATGTCTTTTTTGTTTAGCTTTATTTGAACTTCAAGTATTAACTGAGCTTGGGCATTAGCTTTGTCTATATCATCTGCCATACTGTTCACTTGCTTTAAAAGGGTTGCTCTTCGGTTTCTTGCGATTTTTGTTTGACGTTTTGTTTGCCATTCTTTTTAACCTTCTTTTGCCCCGCGTTAAAACCTGTCTCATAGATCAGGCGTATAGTTTCTACTAAGCCATTTTTTGAGTACCATAATTCGTAGCATTCATCTTCTGACAACATTTAAAACCTCTTATCTTTGATAACAGTTGTTTATTTTACCACACCCTTACTCGCTTATCTATTCCTCTAGTACCCTTCTGGTTTACCTTCTTTCTCGGCTTCGTTTGCAAAGACCACAGGAGGTAAACCTAGTAAATATTTCCCGTTACCTGTATCACACCTAAAGTAATACGTCTTAGGTAGAGCCGTTGATGCTACATATTCGGCAGCTGCATCATCTTCCGCTTCGATTTCAATCGTAAAATTAATTATCGCTGTATACTTTTTCATTGCACTACCCCTACTGCTTTAAACAAAAAAGATGCAGCCGCTAGCGCCATCACACCTATCGAAAATATTGCAAAAGCCATTGCCATTTCATCTAATCTCATCACTCCACCTCTTCTATTTCAGCATTAGCCGATATGTGTACAATTGCATTGCCTAGGAAGCATACGGAGTATGCCCCGTCTATATGATCTAATAAGAACACTGTGCCTGAGCTGTCCTCAATTAGTTTAAATCTTTTGCCAATACCTAACTCGTATAGTCTCATTTCTTTTTATCCTCTTATCATTTTTCTAATGTCATCGTAAGCACTTACAACAATCCAGATAATGCAAATAGCAACGAAAACAACAACTAATGTTAAAGCTATGCACCATAATATATCTAAATAAAGGGCAATACTCATTTTTTATAACTCCTCTAATATGGCTAGCTGATTAGATATTACAACAACATCGTGTCCGTAATACCCGTTATGGCTGTTATAGCAAACGATCTGGAAGGTACCTTTAGATGTTTCAAAATTAATAAACATAGCCTCATCTAAAGCAAAATACCCACAAGGCAAATCAGTAAAGTCATACGCTTTTAACAAGGTGTCTACTTTTACTATACTTAGCAAATCCGCTCCTCCAAAATCATTGACGTTGTCCAATGAAGAAACACACCCCCAATGCTCGCAACACTTTTGCTCATTGCTAACACCAACAATTATTTCTTGCTTATCCGTTGTGATTTTATAACCATCATAATAGCTATCGAAAAATTTATTTACTCCGTGTGATTTATATTCCGATATTTCTTCTATACTTATTATTTTTTCTGCGGTCATTTTGTTCTCTTTATTTTTACCAAAAATAGCACCCCAATTGTCCCTATACTTCTGTTGATCTGTTGGGCGTTGTTTTGAACCCTTGCCGCCATGTGTTTGTGTCATTTTTCACCTCTAATATCGTGGACTTTCTCTGCCCCCCTCTTTATTAAGTTGGTTATATAAGACTTAAATAAATTTATCGTCATTCTTGTAGTTACCGATTTAATCTTTCTTAATTGCACATTTATTATTCTATTGCAGTCAGGGCAAACGTCCTCAATCTTATCAGTCTTATAACAGTCAAGCAGTTCATTGACGTAGGGTGCTGTTTTATGGCATATATCACATCTAGGCATCATCACCTTCTCCTTTTTCGTGTGTACATACTGGCTAATGGTTTAAACCAAATATCTTTTGGGAATGGTGTTTCCCATTGAAACCGCTTCTGTCTGTTATAATCAAACCATGTTTCAATTCGTGTGTTGGGTATCATTTTCATCCCCACCTCCGGTTATGCCGTGTGCTTTTTCTGCAAACTTAACGCCTCGCACAAAACCGCTACGTGAGATTGGTGGCTCGTCTCCCATACCTACCCGTATTTCATCATCACTCAAAGGCTTACGGGTTGGTGGTGATGTGTAGAGTGGGCGTATATTTGTCATCCATTCTTCTGATGGACATTTACCAAATTCAACTGATGCATGTTTTACCGAAGTTGGACTTATGTAATCATACATCCAAGCCACAGGCGTTTGCTCAGTCTGCTCAGGTTGGGCGAGTAGTTCTTCCGCAACGGCTTTTAAAAAGCACCAATCATCGTAATTCCACTTACTGTCAGCAAATCTTTTCAAAAACTCTCTTTCTTCACTCATCTTTATAATCCTCAATATATCTTTTGCTTTTCAAATAGTTTCTAAAAATAGTTAAGACATCTCTAACACCAATTACATGAGAATTTCCTTCATAAAATGCGTTATTGTGTATTTGTTTTATAATATCTTCCAGTTCATCAGGCTCAGGCTTTTGCTCAGGTTGGGCGAGCAGTTTGTCTATTCGATCTAATAGCCTTTTACTAGAGACAGTAACTTTGTTGTCGATAAAAAAATAGCATTCTTGCAGGAGCTCTCTTTCAGGACTCATTTCCAAAAACCTCTTTTATTTTATTGTATGTTTGGATGTCAAATGCTTTTAACTCTTTTAACCCTTCACCATTATTTTCTATTAAACTCCTTAAAAAGATTTCATGTTTTTCAATCGGGGATAAAGGCTCAGGCTCAGGCTGGGCTAGTAGTTCTTGAGCGTTATGAAGTGTCTCTGCAATATCACTACTCATTTCAAATTCTTTAACAGCTATGTCACCTGCTGCAAAATAACGCATTATCTGCGCTAGTAACTCTCTTTCTTCACTCATCATCTACTCCAATACCATGTGCTTTTTCAACGGCTCTAACTAAATCAGTAAAAGAAACGTCCATGTGAATAAGACCTATATTGTCCTCAAGCCATTCATTACTTAAAGGTTTAGGTTTTGCATCTTCCACCCCTTGTCTGTAATTAACCCAATCTGGTTTAAATTGCTCAGTCTGCTCAGGTTGGTCAAGCATAGATTGTATATCCCAGTATAAATTATAATGAGTTTCTTTTAGCTCACGTAAAGCATCTCTTACTCTTTTCAACAACTCTCTTTCTTTACTCATCTGTAAACCCTATTCCGTGCTGTTTCTCAAGTTCTCTCGCAAATACTCTAAAATCAAATGTTCCAGCAAAAAACGATTTTTGAGCCAAATCATCTATGACATTGGTGGGCAGTGGAAATAGCCAATTGCAAGCTTTTCTAATATCAGACTTAGCTCGCTGTATTTCGTTAATATAATCATTAGCGTCAGCTCCATTTTCAAAAGCATTTAAAAGATATTTGTAATCTGCAAAAATATCTTTATAGATGTCCAATTTAGGCGCTTGCTCAGTCTGCTCAGGCTGGGCTAGTAGCTCTTCTATCTCCTCGCACAATGAAGAGTAGTTATCCCTGTCACCATCTAAGTCTTCCCAAATTTTTTTTAACAACTCTCTTTCTTTGCTCATATCTTCACCTTTTTGACCGCTCGCACGGAGTAGTTGCTGTTCTTGTAGTTGGTGCGCTGGTCGCCATTGGTGAAGGCCTGTTCCCAGGCGCTCGTCGCATGGAACTCGGCAGATGACCAATACCATGAGGTTTTAAATGATGGCTTTATATCTTCATTGATATAGCACATCAATAACACTTCTCTAGGCGGTAACTCCCCACCTACTGACTTGCACCACTCAACAGCTTCGCACCAGTTCATTTCTTCATCAGCTTCTTGACCTAAATACCACCTGTATCCGTTTATTTCACATATTATCGGGGTATCGTTCCAGTTAAATGATTGTTCTTCTTTAGTTTCACCAGCCAATTTATCTCTTATTTCGCTAAAGCCCTTATGAATAAAATTGATATGTTCTTGCATTTTTTCTTGATCTATTTCAAGTTGAAATGTCCTCTCATCAACCTTTCTGTTTAGATTTTCAACGGCCGCTGTTAATACTTTTAGACTTTCATTTTGCGTAGCCAAGCCTGCAAAGTGGTCGCGGAGCGTCATCTTGTTCATAACTTAATCTCCAATAGTGATTTGACACCATAGCTAGCACATAGTCTTTTGCTAGCTGTTTCTTGCTGTAACCGCATGGTATGCCGCTCGATGTGAGCGCAGTTTACTACCCAGTTTACTAACAACATAACCTCTTTGGTTAGCGTTATGCCGTTGTTGCTGTGCTTCCGTCCCGTGATAGCCAGTTGTGTTAACACCTCTCTATACTGTTGCATCCATTCTTTAATCTGGAACAAATCGTATAGTTCTGCCCCATCTAATCTTAACTGCGTGTACTTAGGCATGTTATATCTAGCGTCTTTACTTATCGCTCTAGTTTTTGGCATTGTTAGCTCCAATATAGCCGCCACTTCTTTGATTGTCAGCGTGCTAGCCGCTTGTGGTACTTTCTTTGTTACAGGTAACCCCCTTGCTTTCATCTCATTTTCTATTGCTTTTCTTTTCGCTATGTTCGCATAGGTTCTGGAGTTGCATTTTTCCCTATTAACCCTGTAATATTCTTTAGCATACTCTCTTGCATATAACTTAGCGTCGTCTAATGCTCGGTTCATTTCAATTCCCCGTATTTTAGTTCTATGGTTTTAAATATGTGATCTTTCCACTTTTTCCAAAATGGCAGCGCTTGGTCGTGCATAACAAAAATTTCGTCATCTGTAAAAGCCCGCCATTGCTCGTGAGTGTAGTTTTTGCAGCCTATTTGCAGGGCATCTTTAGTGAATGTTATCGGAAAATCTTCAATCTGTAATGAGCAAACTTCGCGCATGTTGCCTATTGTCCCGTGTAGATTAGCCCCGTGTAGATCAGCCTCGTGTAGATTAGCCCCGTGTAGATCAGCCCTGTATAGATTAGCCTTGCATAGATTAGCCTTGCATAGATTAGCCTCGTATAGATTAGCCCCGTGTAGATCAGCCCTGTATAGATTAGCCCCGTGTAGATCAGCCTCGCGTAGATTAGCCCTGTGTAGATCAGCCTCGTGTAGATCAGCCTCGTGTAGATTAGCCTTGTATAGATTAGCCCTGTATAGCTTAGCCTCGTGTAGATCAGCCCCGTGTAGATCAGCCCCGTGTAGATTAGCCTCGTGTAGATTAGCCTCGTGTAGATTAGCCTCGTGTAGATCAGCATTATTTTCATCCTTCGTATAACTAAAAATAATTTCTCGCGTCCTTTTATTTTTTATTTCTATAGTCGCCATTTCTTTCTCCGTAGTTATTGCCCTAGTCATCGAGAGCCCCCAAGTCAAATTTAGCACATCTAAAGCCCCTAAAGCCGATATACTTCTGGCAGGTCTCAAGGTATCGCTTGTCGTGTTTATATCCTAAAATGTCATTGTTATAGACCCCTGCTTTAATGATACTTATCGGTACATATAAGTGTTTATATGCGTTCTCACCGTCCTTATCCTCACCTTGTTCGTATCTACCTATCCACTCCGATTTATCCATCAGTGGGGTATATTCTCGCTCCTGCAATGTAAAATTGCCCCGCTCATCCTGGACAAACTTCCTGATAAGTTTATATATCGCCTCACTATCTTTAGTGATTAGCTCGTCAAGCCCCGTGCATCTTATGTACGCAATGTGGATGGCTTTTTTAGGCGCACTAGTCCGCCTTTCCGCTCTTACCTTGGATCTGCGTCCAAGACTGAGCATGTTATAGGCTTCTTCATACGTCCGCTTAGCCTCTTTAATATACTTATGCAGTTCTTCGTATATCGGCAAGTGTCCGTATGCTTCGCGCCAGTTACCCACCTGATCGTTGAAGTTAGCTAACTTGCCTGCTACTTCACCCGCTTGTTTTTGATACCTAATGCGTTTATGCACGGTCAATGGTCTGCCTCGTCTTGGTCTGATACGCTTCAAGCTATCATCCACGTCACCTGCGCCTTGTTCTGACACGGGGATTAAGTCAAACGCCACGCAGTTAACCGCCCCTTCCACTTTGCCAGTACCTGCCGCCATTCGTTTAAGCAATGTCCCCCTGTATGACGACAGCTTGCGCCATTCAATTAAGCTAGCTATTAGTCCAGCCGCTGTTAGAAAGCGAGTATCTATATAGAGCATCTTCTGCTCTACCTCTAACCTGATATAAATATCTTCGGGAATGCCATGCGTTTTCTGCATTTCACCCTTGTATTTCTTGTGAATCGTTAGCACATGGGCTGGGAACTCGTGTAGAAGACCCGACGGGTCTTTTATCATTTCCATTTTAAATCCTCGCGGGTATTGCTACCCGCTGTTAAGTTTAGTGTTTGTTGCCCATTGGCAGTTGATAGCTTTGACTTGCCCCTGAGCTATAAGTACTTAGGTTTTGGTTTTGGTTCGGTACAGGCACGGGTTCTAGTTCGTTAAGTTCATATATGTGACCCTCACCTTTTAAGTCATTTATAATGACAAACTTCCCTGACTTTGTGTTTTTTAACTCCACGTAGTTCTCATGATTTGTTTTAAAATAAGTGTGGTACGCCACACATCCAGATGCGAAGGCTACTAATAGAGCAACTGCTCTTACTATGTTTACATTATTCATTTTCTTTTCTCGTAGTTATTGGCGGGCATTACTGCCCACCTGATTAGTTTATACTTTTATCATGTCATAATTTGCTGCATATTCCCATGCCGCTAGGCGTGGCACTAGGTCAAAGACTTCAAACCCAACGGCCTGAAAAGAAGGTGCACCACCTTCTGGCGCCCTATTAGCGTTCTCAAACACACCTATTCGGTAGGCGGTAGAGAGCTTAAGGGCTAGTGCAGGATGCACTACAATAACCCCCTCAAAAACCCCCTGATCACACACCTGTTTAATTAGGTAATGGTTGGGAGCGAATGCATCCAGGTCAGTACCTGGATGCAGGGTAATCCCCGCTTTGAGTGCTAGAGCACGCTGCTCTGGGGTTATGTTGTGTCTTGAACACATTAAAAAACTCTGCATTTTTTTATCCTCGGTTATAGTGGGCAGTAATGCCCACCTGATTAGTTTTAATTATCGTTGCGACTATCAATTACGCTATCTATTAAACGCGAGGTGTCGATAATACGCGGTTTCAAGCACAAAAGTATATCGCTCTGTTCTTTAGATATAGGAACGTATGTGCTATCTTCATAAACCCCAGCTATGTAATAGCTTTCAACCTCTATCTCTTCTCCCCAAGCAGGGTCATAGAGTGTTTGAGGCTGAGCCGTGCGATACGTGTACTCAAGTGTAATGTTTATATCATAAACATCTTTAAGCCCTAAAGCCTCACCTATTCGGTTGCTTTCTTGATCCTCACTGCTCAGCAAGTAGTCTATATTTAGCTCGATGCTACTCATTAGAGTAACTCGACACGGTACTCACCTAATGCGATAAGCACGGGCTGATTATTGCACCCGCACGCGTTAAGCGTTACTGATATTGCTAACACCTCACTTGTTGTGAGTGAGTGAACTGTAAAACTGGCATTGTCTATACCGCTTAAGCGGTACTTTTCTTCAAGTGTCAGGGCTATTTCTCTAAATGTTTTCATGGTTTTATTCCTTATGTACTCGCTTATTTTGATATGGGCATAAGCGGCAGCCTTTTTTTGAGCGGATATAATAATTTTATACCCGCTGTTTGTAAAGTTTAAATCCTCACTTGTTAAAATAATATATTGCTAAATCATCGCATAAATAAACCCTATATATAGCGTGCATTTTTACCCCTCCCTTGTTGGTTGATTGTTGTCAATTAGTAATCAAAAGTAATGAAAGCTATTTGGCAAATTCCATTTGGTTTAATACTAATCGTGTCTCCAAAATCATCAACTACACATCTAATGCCAGTGAAACCCGCCCATGCTTTAGCTTTTTGGATAATCGCCCTTTTGGTGTCTTTAGTGGTTAATTGGTCTCTTTTAACCCACGAGTAGTTAGACTCGCCTTGAAAAGTATCGGTTAATTCTATGTTAAAAGTTATCATTTTTTAATCCTTACTTGTTTAAAACGCGCCTTTTTATTATGCGATAATGTCCCCGTTCATTTTCTACATAGTCTTTTTTGTCTTGTTCTGCTTCTTCTGGGCTTTCGCTTGCTGTTAAGTCCTCCCAGCCTAGCGCGTAAAAGCCTTGTAGTACATATAGGTACAAATACTTATTCATTTTTTTATCCTCGGTTATTGGCGGGCAATATTGCCCGCCTTTAGTTACATCTTGCCGTTTTGAGCTAGCGAATAAGCCGCCCCTCCGCCTATTATTATGTGATCCAGCACACGCATATCAAAAAGTGCCGCGCAGTCTTTAAGCTTGCCCGTAATTGTTACATCGGCTTGGCTTGGCGTGCAATTACCAGATGGATGGTTGTGTGCAAAGATTAAAGCCGCTGCATTGTGTTGCAGTGCTTTTTTGATTACTTCACGGGGATATACACTAGCCCCGTCGATAGTGCCAGTAAATAGACACTCGTGTTTAATTAGCGCGTGCTGACTATCTAAAAAAAGGCAATGAAACTCTTCGCGCTCTAAGCCTGCAAGCTTAATTTTTAGATAGTTTTCGGTGTCTTGAGGATTTAGATAGAAATGTTTTTTTATAAGTACTCTAGCTTCTAAAATTTTCAAAGCTTGTGCAATGATAGAGTCATTTGTGCTACCCGCTTGACGTTCTATTTTATACCCCGCTTTATCTTCTGATTGTATTTTCATTTTTTTATTCCTTTCGGTTATTGGCGGGCAATATTGCCCGCCTTAATTAGTTATACGTTGTAACCATTGTTCACTTGTGAGCAATCAAAACAAAAAGAGAACCCTTTACCATCCGCGCTGTCACCATAGCGCATCGCATCTAAATTCCAGTCTAGGTTATTTTTTTTAACTAGTGCCTGAACGGCCTTGAAATGGCATACTACCCCATCCAAGGCGTAGGGGTACGAAATAATAGTTGTGAAACCTTTAACCCCCATACCGCTGGCGGTATAAGCCTTTATCCTTGCACCATTGGTGTTTGTTGGTGCAAGGTATTTTGTGTGAATTGCAATCATTTTCTTTATCCTCGGATATTGGTTAATTACGCGTGTGTTACTACGCGCTTTTTATTGGCGGGTAGTAATACCCCCCTGTTTAAATTTAATTGTTTTTATACTCTGCAGGGCATGACGATATAAATAACATTGTCAGTAGGTTTAAAGTATCCAATCGTTTCGCGCCTGGTAAACTTCACCGGGCCGCCTTTTTTATTTAAATAAACGTTAATAGCCTTCTGGGCAGCGCCTAGGATCTCATAATCGAAGTCTGATAAAGACTCTTTTAGCCCCTGCTCATCAATTATTTTTTGATAAGCTTTTTTAAAATCAGGGTAACAATGGTCTAGGGGTTCAAAGACTTCTATTGTGCCCCCATAATGCGCTGATAACGCGCACTGGTCACCAATTTTCACGACTGTAAAATTAGTTAAGTCATCTTTTTTACCAAATTTTTTTAAAAAGCTTTTAACGGCTTCAATGGGGATAATGATCTTATCAAGATCATCTGGCAACGCTTGAGCATCGCCGCGCATTATGCGGACAAGTTTATATCCGTCACTGCCAATGATCTGCTGGTGTGTTATTAACACGCTGTTAAGATAATGGCGAATATCTTTTAAGCCCGCTGCACTTGCAGCTAGGGCTAGATCTCTTATTTGCATTTTCTTTATCCTCGGATATTGGTTAAATTTTAAGCAAAAAAAACCCTACCAGACTCAATCTAGTAGGGTTAGTGTTACCATATGAGGGCCTCAACCAGCCAACGCTGATTTTTTTTATATTGTAGCAACGCTGCAATATAATCTTTTTCCAGCTTAGCGTATGCTAAGCGCGGGTTTTTTAGCACTAATTCTAGTGCCTTAGAGTCTCGGGG
>Ga0214206_1000197_pt1 | contig 16787 bp, 15 predicted proteins | sample TroBogEpilimnion_26_FD_153044 | JGI IMG/M metagenome (GOLD analysis project Ga0214206, IMG submission 153044) | Freshwater microbial communities from Trout Bog Lake, WI - 07JUL2009 epilimnion | ecosystem: Environmental > Aquatic > Freshwater > Lake > Epilimnion/Euphotic zone | place: Trout Bog...
CCGATCCATTTGGGCCTGTAAGAAGCGTTGCGCACTTATCTTGAATGACGGCATCAAAACCAGTGAAGATCTGATTTTTGCCGTGAGCAAAGGAGAGGCCCTTAATCTCAATCATTAGCCACCCACTGACTCTTTTGAGTACGGAGCAGAATGATGAGAGCGGGCGCACCGATCAAACTTGTGATGAGGCCAAGTGGGATCTCATGGGGCTGGAAGAGCACGCGGGCTAAGAGATCAGCAAGGAGCAGGAGAGTCGATCCGATGAGCGCAGAGAATGTGAGCATAGGGCGGTGCGATGGGCCGATAAGTAGTCGAACGATATGTGGCACTAAGAGACCCAAGAATGCGATCGAACCGACGGCGCTTACTGATGCTCCTACAAGAAATGCCATTCCGATAATCGCAATCAGACGAAGGCGTCGTGGATTAATTCCGATGTAGTGACTGCTGTTCTCCCCTAATGAGTAAGCATCGAGCTTTCGTGAGGCAAAGAAAGAGATGATGATTCCAACTTCAATAAACGGCGCGATCACTTGCACTGTGTGATTGGTGAGCAATGAGAGCGATCCAAAGTTCCAGAATGAGAGGCTTTGAATTCCTGGCTTTGGTGAGATCGAGATCAGAATGCCCGCTGCTGCAGTGAGGATCGCAGAGATTGCGATACCAGTAAGCAAGAATCCATACCCTTTATTAGGTGCAAGAAGTTGTACGAGTAGCGCCGCCAGAATGGCGAAGAGGATTGCGGACATCGCATTCGTCCTGGATCCATAGGCTGCTGCCCCACTAGAGATAATGGCGATCGTTCCCAAGGTTGCACCACTGGATAGACCAATGAGCGTTGGTTCGGCAAGCGGATTACGGAAGATTCCCTGAGCGATTGCGCCAGCAATACCAAGGCCTGCGCCAATGATTACTGCACCGAGTGCGCGGGGGAATCTGATCTGCCAGACGGTTGTGCCATCAACACCAGAGTGGTTGGTGAGTAACTGCCATAGAGATGTGTGGAGCTGGACGATTCCGGTCCGTAATGAGAGCGCGAAGAGAACGAGGGCGATCGTTGAAAAGAGGATGTAGATCGCGACCTTTTTCATAAGGTAGATGCTTTCAGAATATCGTCCCGAAGGCGTGGAATAAGCGGAATTGTACGTGGACCAAAGGAGAGTAGTAACGAGTCATCGACGGTAACTACCCGCTTGTGCTGGCCGGCTTGAGTCTGGGCGATACCTGGCAACTGTACGAGACCCGACAAGCCACCGACAGATACCAAGCCCTTTGTCATCAACAAGATCACATCAGGGTTGAGCTTCACTAACTCTTCGGCGCTCATCGCGCTAAATGGTTGTAAGAGATTTGCAGCGCCAACATCGGTAAAGCCCATCGCTTGAATGAGTGAATCTGCGCCACTGCCTTTGCCACCGATCAAGTAGATACTTGATGTTCCGCGCAGGTAGAGGAAGACGACCTTGATGGGTTTGGTTTGATTGCTGATAGAAGTAATCTGACTTGTAAGTAGTGCACCAGCCTTTGGCGTTCCGATTGCATCTGCAATTGCACTCTCTTTTGCTGCGACTGTCTTCAAATCAAAGGTCGATGGAATCATCACAATTTTGATGCCTGATTGCTTAAGAGTATCAAGAGCGGATGTCGGTGAAGTATTGGAGTCAATCAAGATCAGATCAGGCTTCTGCGCAAGAACAGTCTCAGTCGAAACGTTATGACCGGGGTTATCGATCGGAATGGATGCGAGCTCAGGCATTGTGGAAGCGACATCGCGACCGACCAAGATGGATGTGTAACCCAGTGCTGCAACGATCTCAGCCGAACCGTTAGCGAGTGCCACGACTCGCTTAACCGTCGGAGCCTCACCGGAATGAACAACCGGCAATGTGATGTCGGTTGCAGAGATATCGGAGACGGTGGGCGTGGATGTAGCGCAACCCGTCAAAAGGAGTGCGGCAGAAAAGAACACCACGCTCAACTTCTTCATGGTGTAATTCTTTCAGAGTTCGAATAGTCGTTTACCGACGGTCACCATCAATCTGTCGGACCTGTCTCGCCTTCAAAAGCCTATATTTACCGCATGCAGAAGAAAGTCCTGGCGGGGGTCGTTGGCGTGGCTATCGCCTTAACCCAGCAATTTACGCCTGCTTTCGCGGCTACTTCAGTCACTGGTCCGCACGGTGAGACTCTGAAAGTCTCGAAGTCCATCTCGATCAAGAGCGGTGATTCGATCGTTGTTTCAGGTCAGCACTTTGATGAGACGGTCGGCATCTACGTGGCGATGTGCAAGGTGGTGCCAAAAGGGCAGCTACCAACACCATGTGGTGGTGGCGCGGATAAGACTGGCACTGAAGGTGCATCCGAATGGATCAGCTCCAATCCACCAACATACGGAATCGGATTAGCGAAACCATATCTACCCGGTGGTCGTTTTAGCGTGACACTAAAAGTTGCACCACTGATCTCAGTTCCAAATGGCAAAGCTATTGACTGTCGCAAGATTGCTTGTGCAATCTATACCCGCGCCGATCACACACGTGGCGATGACCGTTCGTATGACATCGCACTCCCTCTACAGTTCAAAAAATAGTCACAACTCATAATCGAAAGTAGGAAAATGAAGCGCTTAGTTACCACTATCGCAGCAATCGCAACACTCGCACTCGGGCTCACCTTTGCACCTCAGGCACAGGCAGCAATGACGAAGGTCATGTGGACTGGCGCTGATGGCGCACCCGTCTCTGGTACTCCGTCTGTTGCCGCTGGAGACACCTTACATTTTGTTCTTGGGGGATTCCCAACGGGACATGGCCTCTATGCCTACGAAGCGGTGCAACCAATGGCAGGCGCTCGTCCAACATTAACGAGTGCAAATATTCCTGCTCTTACAATGTGGATTAGCGCAGATCCCACTGCTCCCTCACACCCAACACAGGTGTTGGCCTTCACGATCGATAATGGCAATGCCTGGAGCGCAGATTGTGCTCATCAACAATGTGGCTTATGGTTCCAATACGACCACACAAATGCGGCCGATCACAGCGAAGATCAATTCGTGCCATTTAACTTTGTAGCGGGAATGGGTGGCACGACCGCAGCCCCAACATCAGCTGCAACCGGCCTTGGCCCGGATCTCCTCACCGTGAAGGTAAATGGCAAGGCCTTGGTTCAAAATGTGCCTGGGACAATTGCTTATCGCACCCCGCTCACCTTTGATGTCACAACTGGTTCGGGCGTAAAGGCGACTCTTATGTCTTACACCCCAGATCTCTGCCCGGTAAAAGGCAATGTTGTTGATGCACTTAAAGGAACGGGTATCTGTGACATTGCGGTTTCGTCCGTAGGTGATGCGACTCATGGTCCAGTATCTGCGCACTTCCCATTGATGGTCACACCTGCCGTGCAGACACTCAAGATCACTTCTGCAACGCTAAAGGTCGGTAAGTCCGTAGTTCTCTCCGCAACTACTGGTTTTGGCGAGATGATCACATACAAGAGCACTTCAAAGAGTTGTTCGGTTAAGGGTTCGACAGTGAAGGCGATCAGCGCTGGAACATGTTCTCTGACTGCAACAGCTCCAGGAACAGCAAATTACTCAGCACTTACTACGAATGTAGTTGTGACTGTAAAGAAGTAATCTAGAAAGTATTAAACCAGGGCTCGGAGTCCAGCAAGTGCGAATTTTGTAGCACTCTGGATTTCGAGCTCTGCGTCATTTCCGGCATCAATGCGAACTGATGCGGCATCTGTGACGCTTTGCAAGAAAGCTGCGGCAGAGATTGGATCGGTTATTCCAGTCTTGGTAAGTGCGATGCGAAGCGGTGCCAGCATCTTGCGGTGGCCGACTGCAATCTCTTCCTTGCGATACTCAGGTGCTGCGATTGTATTAAGTGACTTCACCAACATATGGCGACCATCTGCAACATAGCGAAGTCCTTCAGCGATCCAACGTTCGATCTGATCGAAGGGATCTGTGACATCTTCAATCGCTGATGCCAAACGAGCAGTGTAATAATCGAGCTCTTCTAAGACGAGATCTGCAACGAGATCGGCCGAACTCTCAAAGTATTCGTAGACCGATGATCGAGCCAGCCCTGCCTTTGCTGCGACCGCTGCGACGGTGATTGCTGCCGCGCCCTCAGCCATCGCGAGTTCCATAGCCGCAGTAATTAACTGCTGACGGCGTAGTTCGCGGTGAGCGATCAGGGTTGGGGCTTGGATCTTTGGCACAGGGCAATTATCGCTTGCGAGATTCAAAATAGCGACCCAAAAGGATCGCACTCATAGTCATTGCGACGCCGGTCACCAAGTATGAGCTGATCGAGGTATGCGCAGCAGGGGCGAGCCAGTCGAGCAGAAGTGCGCCCACTAATTGCCCGCTGACGCTTGCAAGCACAAAATTCAGAATTCCCATCTGTTTCACAGTAAAGGCTGAAACAGAGATGAAGATAACGCCGATTGGACCGCCGGCATAGAGCCAGATATTCGAAGGCAACGGACCAATACTGCCACCGTTGGCAAGGTTGACGGTAAGTGCGACGATGAGAACAACCGATCCCATGAGGAAGTTCAAGAAGGCAGTGGCAAGAGGTCTAGTAGCAACAACATTAACGCGACCATTGAGCGCTTGTTGGAATGCGATGACTACACCAACAATGAGTGTTAAAAGAATTGCAAAGAGCGAGATCGTCGCTTTGGATAGATCGGGATAGACCGCAACAGTTACTGCAAAGAGCGTGACAATTGCTGCGAAGATGCGAGGAATCGTAATCTTCTTTTTGCCGGCCGGGCTAATACCTAACTTATCGACGAGCAGGGAGGCGACTGTCTGACCGCCAGTTGTTGCGATCGTGAAGATTGCAACGCCAAGTTGTGGAACGGTAATGGATTGCGTCGCAACAAAGAAGCCACCACCCATTCCGCCAATTACTTCCCAGCGACGAAGCCGGCCAGAGGTAAGACCCTTCCAGATATTACGAAGACCAGCGCGTTCATTCTTGATTCCAAAGCAGAGAATGAAGAGCACAATCCAGCCAGTGCCAAAGGAGATGATTGCAGCAGCGATGCCGTTATGAATATCTTTTGATAGTTGTCCGTTGAGTCTTGATTGAACTGCAGTGAGAGCCCCGACAAATACTGCTAATAAGGGATAGAGCATTAGCGAATCAGATCCATGGCTAGTTCACGCATGGTATCTTCGAACCATCTACGCTCTTTCCATTTGCAAGGTGACCGTAATTGATCTTCGTCGGCTTTGGTGAGGCAGAGGCTGATGCTGCTGGAGAAGGAGTTGCCTTCGTTGGATAGAAGAGATCCTTCACAAATTTACGGACCGTAGGTAGATCAACCTTGTTTACAGATTGGCCATTGATCATCGCATAACCCTCGATTGGGAGGGTATGGAAGGTGATATTTCCACCAGTGAGCGCCTTTGCCTGTGGCAAGAAACCGAGAACATCCCAACCAGAGTCGATCACGACATCCTTCTTTGCGACATTAAGAAGCGAAGAGAGCTTGCCGATATCACCGAAGATTCCTTGGGTTCTAAATTTTGTGATCACTCCAGTGATGAAGGCCTGCTGGCGGTGGGTTCGATCGAGGTCACCATTTGGGAGTCCATGACGCTGACGAACAAACTTGAGCGCATCGACACCCGTAATAGTTTGAAGTCCAGCGGGGAAGACCGCACCAGAATACTGCGAATCGTTTACTGCCTTATTGAGGCAGACTTGAATTCCACCAACCGCATTTGCGAGATCATAGAAGCCAACTAAATTTACCTCGGCGAAGTGATCGATCGGTATTTGTAAGAATTGTGAGATCGTCTTGATGGTTGCGGTACGACCAGCTTCGCGTGAGAGTGCTTCAAGTTCGGGATTTTTTACCCCTTGCTTATAGAGCGCAGATTCAGAGAGGTATTTCGCATAACCATACGCCTCCTTAATCTTCTTTGAGCTCTGTCCTGGCACATCGACATAATCATCGCGCGGAATCGAAATCGCTACTGCCTTCTTACCGTCTGCAGGAATATGAATCACAATCATCGTGTTGGTGTTGTATCCACCAACCTGGCTTGATGATCCGACGTGCATGAGATCCAAGAGCTTACGCGGCAAGTTTGAGCCATCATTTGCACGACGTGAATCGAGGCCGATCAACAAGATATTGGTATCGCCGCCACCTGATTGGGCTGCGCCATTGAGGGCGTGCGAACGTGGAATGGCGGATCCTGCAGTTTTGGCGAAGAAGCCAAAGGCGAGTGAGAGGAGGACGACGCCGATCGAAAGGCCAGCAAGAATTTTCGAAGGTAGTCCGCGCATTTGCATAATTGTAGTGGGTGTTCAGCAACTGATCCCCGCTCTGCCGTCGTGGAAGCCTGAGAATTAACGGAAAGCACCGTAAAATCGCGGTTATGAGTAAAGTCAATGATTTCAATACGAAGCTGGCGGCAAAGATCACTAGTGGTGTTGCAACCATGTGGTGTGCCTATATCTTCGCGGCGATCGCATTGGTCTCCTTGCCCGCCGCAATCAATAGCCACAATCTCATCACCATTGTCGGATGGATCGCCCAGACATTTCTTCAGTTGGTACTTCTCTCCATCATCATGGTCGGACAGAATGTGGCATCGGCTTCGGTCGAGCAGAAGATCAATGAGACTCATACTGCCTCATTGGGTGAATTTGAATTAGCAAAAGAGGCACGAATCCTTGCTAATCAAGAGCTAACCGAGCTTAAGCAGATTGCAGCAGATATCCACCGCGTCCTGAAGGATATTGAGAGCCGAGATAAGTGAGTTCGGTCCGCGAAGTTCTTTCGCGTCGCAACTTTCAGAGGTTTCTTGCGGCACGATTGATCTCTAACTTTGGTAACGGCATGGGAACAATCGCTCTTGCATTTGCAGTTCTGCATATGCGCGGGGGTTCGGCGACCGAACTTGGCATTGTTGTTGCTTCAACTTCACTTGCTTACCTAATCGTGAGTCCGTTCGGTGGCGTTATTGCAGACCGTTATGGACGTATCCGTATGGCTGCAATCACCGATGCTTGGGGCGGCATTGTCTTACTCATTCAAGCGATCTGGTTCACCACAGGACACGTTCCATTCTGGTTCTTACTCTTTGCACAAATTAACTTCGGAGTGATGTGGGCGATCTTCTGGCCATCACTTGCCGGGATTGTCCCCGCACTTGTAGAGAATGAAGATCATCTGATGACCGGTAATGCGCTAACTCAGATGACATCTAATTTGATGTTGATCCTGGGTTCATCCATCGGCGGTTGGATCATTGCAACAAAAGGAAGTTCGACCGCTCTCATTATCGATTCGACTACCTTCATCATCTCGGGCCTTATTGTTCTCACGTTGCGACATCTCACCATTGCGCCAGAACCAACTGAGAACACCATGATCGATGACCTCTTACATGGCTGGAAGGTCTTCTTATCCTTCCGCTGGATCGTGATTGTCGTCTTCGGCTTCTCATCTGTCTTCATGTGTTGGTCAGCAATTGATTCCGTGCTTGGGCCTTTACTTGCTATTAAAAAATTCCACGGTGCATCGTCCTGGGCAACAATCGTTGCAGTGGAATTCGTCGGTTATCTCGCCGGATCGCTCATCGCTATCAAGGTTCGGCCCAAGTATCCGATGCGCTTCTTACTCCTTGGCACATATGCAATCTGTGGATACTTAATTGCGCTTGCATTTAGTAACTCGGTCTGGATCATCGCACTCTTCGCCTTCTTCTTCGGCATCAACTTCGATCTCTGGGGAGCTATTTGGAGTACATCACTTCAACGTGAGGTACCGAAGGAGTCGCTCTCACGAGTATCTGCCTTTGATGGCATGGGCACGCTTCTCACCAGACCAATCGGTGTAGCAGTGGCTGCACCACTTGCCAGCGCGATTGGTCTGCAGAGCACCTTTCTCTGGATGGCAGCGCTCTGCGCGATCGTGATCACTGGGATGCTCGCCTTCCCCACAGTCTGGAAGATGCAGCTCACAGAGAATTCTTAGATTCCCTTGATTATTCTTTGGGGATAGCGGGCTTATATGAGGCCCTGATGGACTCAAAGTACACATCGGAATACGGGAGAGTGAGATGCGCTTCACAAGCACGGCTTCAAAGATAACTATTGGATTTATTGTTGGGGCAACAACGGTTGGCGGAATTGCAACGGCAGCCGGAACTTTCACACAATCGACAGCAGTGGCATGTGCAGATAACCGCACCGGAGCCCTCTACATTTCTAAGGATGGTACCTGTGCATCCACACGTACCGTAGTCGCGCTTGGATCACCAGCTGGCTCACTCAAAGGAGTGATCTCAAAAGTTTCACCAAGTGTTGTGACAGTTAACGTAACAACGCCAGCCGGTGGCGATACCGGTTCTGGATCAATTATCCAAAGCACATCCACTTATTCGTATATCTTGACGAACAATCACGTCATTGATGCGGCAATGAATGGTGCAGGTACAGTAGATATCGAATTGAATAGTGGTGATTCAGTTCCAGCCACAATTGTCGGACGCGATGTGAACTATGACCTTGCTGTTCTCAAGATAAATCAAGGAAATCTCACTCCAATTGCAATTGGTGACTCATCATCGATTTCGATCGGTGATACTGCGATCGCCTTTGGCTCACCGCTTGGGCTATCAAACACCGTAACTTCAGGAATCTTCTCGGCCTTCAATCGCCCAGTCACCACTCAACAAAGTGGCGGAGTGAACTCATACGTGGATGCGATTCAGACCGATGCCGCAATCAATCCAGGAAACTCTGGTGGACCACTCACTGATGCATCAGGAAATATGGTTGGAGTGAACTCGGCGATCGCATCTACTGGTTCATCATCACTAGGTGGGCAAGCTGGAAATATTGGTCTTGGATTTGCAATTCCGATCAACGAGGCAAAGCGCATCTATACCGAGATCATCACAACTCCAACCCATCAATCTTCACGCCCATTCCTCGGTGTCGGCTTCGACTCGAATTACACCGGCGTTGGTGCAAAGGTGCTATCACTCGTCGCTGGAGAGGCAGCTGCGAAAGCCGGCATTCCAGTCGGGTCAATCTTTACTCAGATCGACGGCGTACGGATCCCAGATACCGTAACTGCCATCGTTCGTATCAGAGCCAGCGTGCCTGGTGCAACCATCAAGATTGTGGCGAAGTTGCCAGATGGGTCTACCAAGACCTTCTCGGTAGTTCTAGGTAGCACAACGAACTAGCGGCTATAACAGCAGACTAGACTCGCCACTATGACCAAGGAATCGTCATGGTGGCGAGATGCTGTTATCTATCAGATCTATCCCCGCTCTTTCCGCGATGCGAATGGCGACGGAGAGGGCGATCTCGCTGGCATTATTGAAGGGCTTCCTTATCTAGCTTCGCTCGGTGTTGATGCGCTCTGGCTATCACCGATTTATCGCTCACCAAACAACGATGGTTTCTACGATGTTGCCGATCCACGCGATATCGATCCGCTCTTTGGCACACTTGCAGATGCCGAACTCCTCATCAAAGAGGCGCATGAATGCGGACTCAAGGTCATCTTCGACATCATTCCAAACCATTTCTCCTCAGATCATGAATGGTTCCAAGCAGCACTACGGGCTGCCCCCGGATCAGCTGAGCGCGCTCGATTCCATTTCTACGATGGCCGTGGCGAAAACGGTGAGCTTGCACCAAATAATTGGAACTCACTCTTCACGGGTTCGGCCTGGAGCCGCACGCCAGATGGTCAGTACTACCTGCACCTCTTCGATTCATCACAGCCTGATTTGAATTGGGATAACCCCGAAGTCCACGCCGACTTTGAGAAGACGCTCCGCTTCTGGCTAGACCGCGGGATCGATGGATTCCGAATCGATGTCTCACACGGACTGGTTAAAGAGAATATCTTGGTCGACCATCGCGACCCAGATCTACTTACTAAGGCGCTACGCATCGATACAAAGGATGTAACCGCAGAGCAGCGTGCTGATCTATTGAGTGATATGCCATTCTTTGATCGTGATGGTGTTCACGAGATTTATCGTCAGTGGCGCAAGATTTTCAATGAGTATAAGAACCGGATGACTGTTGGTGAAGCATTTGTCTATCCAACATCACGACTTGCTCATTATGTTCGCCCCGATGAACTCCATCAGATCTTCAACTTTGACTTCCTATTGATCGAATGGAACGCTGAGAAGATTCGAGAAGCTGCGGCTCGCGTTATCTCTGAACTCGCCACAGTTGGTGCACCACCAACTTGGGCACTCAATAATCACGATTCACCGCGTTTAGTTTCACGACTTGGTTCGGTAGCAAAGGCTCGTGCACTTGCACTGCTCACTGCGGCACTTCCTGGTTCGCTCTACATCTATCAGGGTGAAGAACTCGGTCTACCTGATGGTGATATGCCAGTGTCTGCCCGTAAAGATCCGATCGCTATTCGTTCGAAGGGTGTGGATCTAGGTCGCGATGGCTGCCGTGTGCCACTTCCTTGGGCTGCACACGAGCAGAACTTTGGTTTCAGTACTGGAACTCCGTGGCTACCACAGATGAGTTCGTATGGAGATTATGCGATCGAGAGCGAAGTCAAAGCGGACGAGAGTTCACTGAACTTCTACAAGAAGACACTCAAGATTCGACATGAGCATCCAGCACTTGGCGGCGAAGGCTCAATCACCTTCTTAGATACTGCGCCAGGAGTCCTTGGCTTTACTCGAGTTCCAGGCTTGATCGTCTTTGCAAATACAACGGATATCGAGGTGCACATTCACGTGGAGGCGCGCTCGGTGATCCATCAATCAGCGCCAGGCGCTGATTATGCAGCCGGATTGCTGAGATTGCCGGCCCACACAACAGTCTGGTTACAGGCTTAATCTATTTCGTTTTCAAGCTTTCTAGTCGATCCACGTACGATCAATTTTGTCGGCAGGGTGATCTGTCGCGAAATGGTATTTGGCTTCTTTAACTTTTCAAGAATTTGATAAGCAGCAAGTTCGCCTAGTTGACCCACTGCTTGGCGAATCGTTGTGAGATCCGCGTATTCAGACATCTCATAATCATCGAAGCCAACTACAGAGATATCTTCTGGAACACGTAGTCCATGTTTGCGAATTGAGTGAATCGCACCAATTGCCATCTCATCTGATTCGCAAAATACAGCGGTTGGACGATCCTTTCGAGCAAGCAAAGTATTCATCGCATGCAAACCTGTTGCCAAGGTGAAGTCACCGATTACTTCATGATCTGGATTAAATTCGATTCCATTTTCTGCGAGCGCTTCAAGGTAACCATTTCGCCGATTATTCGATACAGCGAAGTTAAATGGATTATTTCGTGGACCAGTAATCAAACCAATTTTTTGATGGCCTTGATTAATAAGATGCTGAGTCGCAGTCTTACCACCCGCGACGTCATCGATACTCACACTTGACTGTCCTTCGTGTGTTACGCCAATAAGCGAGAGCGGAATATCCAGGTTAAGAACAGCTTGGAACTCTTCCTCGGTCGGAGGAACGCTCACAATTAAGAGCGCGACTACGCGGCTCTGTTTAAGTTCGGCTTTAAAGAGTTTTTCACGGCCACGTACCTGATCGAAGTTATAGAGAAGGAGATTTAAGCCGGCACTTCGTAAAGTCTGTTCAGCGCCAGCGATCGCGTGAGAGAAGTACCAACGATTTAAGAATGGGGCGATCACACCGATCGCATTGACCTTTGCAGGAACCGAGTCGAAATCTGGGTCGATCGCATAAGGCCCATAGCCAAGCTCTTTCGCGGCAGCGCGAACAGCGCTACGAGTCTCACGTTTGACATGTGAGATATCGCGAAGTGCGCGTGATGCGGTCGCCTCTGAAACTCCGGCGAGTTCTGCGACCTCTTTTAAGCTAGACATTCAGACCTCTCTGCAATTATCTGCAAGATTCCACAAGAAGATAAAGGTACGGTAAAGATTTCCGAAAGTGAACTTGCGCTCGGATATTGGGCTCCTCCAGCCCCTAGCATCAGACTATGTTGAAAAAAGATGAAAACTGGTGGCGCCAAGCGGCCATCTATCAGATCTATCCACGCTCCTTTAAGGACTCAGATGGTGATGGCCTCGGAGACATCAAGGGCATTACTGAAGGTGCGAAGTATCTGAAGTCGCTCAGCCTGGATGCGGTCTGGTTATCACCGTTCTTCCCATCTGCGCTCGCTGATGGTGGCTATGACGTAGCTGATTACCGAAACGTCGATCCTCGTCTTGGAACACTTAAGGATTTCGATGCGATGCTCAAGGCGTTGCATGCCGAAGGTATCCGCGTCTTCGTAGATATCGTTCCAAATCATTCATCTGATCAACACATCTGGTTCCAAGAAGCGTTGGCCTCAAAGCCAGGATCAAAAGCGCGTGCTCGTTACATCTTCCGTGATGGTCGCGGAAAGAATGGCGAACTTCCACCAAATGAATTCGTCTCACATTTTGCACCATCTGCTTGGACTCGTTCAAAGAATCCAGATGGAACATTGGGTCAGTGGTACTTCCACCTCTTCGCACCAGAACAACCTGATTTCAACTGGGATAACCGCGAAGTTCAACTCGACTTCTTAAAGACCTTGAAGTTCTGGTCAGATCGCGGCGTTGACGGTTTCCGCATCGACGTTGCACATGCGCTGAAGAAAGATTTCAAGCGTTTCGGTCACGAACACTCAAAGCGCGACACCATGACGATCACTACAACTGGTCGCGATATTCTCTTTGATCGCGATGAAGTCCACGAGATCTATCGCGAGTGGCGCAAGCTCTTCAATCAATATAACCCACCACGTGTTGCAGTTGCTGAAGCCTATGTTCCAGCGCCACGTCGCATGCTCTATGCAACACCTGATGAACTTGGTCAGGCATTTAACTTCGATCTCTTAGGAGCGAAGTATTCAGCACGTGAGTTCAAGCGCATTGTCAGCGACAATATTGCACTTGCGGCTAAGTCCGGATCATCATCTACCTGGGTGCTTAATAACCACGATGTAGTGCGTACTGTTACTAAATATGGCCTTCCAGATGGAACTAACTACAGCGAATGGCTCCTTTCAGATGGTACATCAGCGCCACTTAACCTTGAACTCGGTCAATGCCGCGCACGTGCGGCAGCGATGTTCATTATGGCCCTACCTGGTTGTACCTATATCTATCAGGGCGAAGAGCTCGGCCTCTTTGAAGTCGCTGATCTCAAGCATGCAGATCTTCAAGATCCAACCTGGAAGCGAAATGTTGTTCTTAAGAAGCAGCGCGTCTTCTTCAAGCGCAACAACAAGTTTGTGAACGGCGTCGCCGAGATCCACCTAGAAAAGGGTCGCGATGGTTGCCGTGTTCCACTTCCTTGGACAGCAACGGGTCCATCCTTTGGATTTGGAAGCGGGAAGGCACACTTGCCTCAACCACTTGGATATGGCGCACTATCGATGCAGACCCAATCGAAGATCAAGGGATCAACACTTGATATCTATCGCACTGCACTCAAACTCCGTAAAAAGTTACAGACGACTGAAGAGTTTGAATGGGTAAAGACGGGCGATCCTCAGGTTGTGCACTTCAGCCGTAAGAATGGTTGGCATTGCATCACGAACTTCGAAGGCGCTGACTTCACACTTCCTAAGGGTGAGATCCTGCATTCCAGCAGCCCGCTCAAGGGACGTAAGTTGCCTAAGAACACAACCGTTTGGTTGAAAGCTTAAAGCTGATCTCGTATCTGCCATAAATCTGGGAAGACTGGATGAAAGAGCGTGCTACTTAAGTAGCCAACGCCCGATGATCCACCAGTACCGGATTTGTGGCCGATAGTTCGTTCGACCATCTTCACATGGCGATATCGCCACTCTTGCAGCCCTTCATCAATATCAAGCAGACGTTCGCAGAGCATCGCGGCCTCAGGATCGCTCTTATGCAATGAAATCAGGGCTGATTGAACCTCTGGATTTGGCGTGTAGTGCTGAGAAAAGTCACGTTCTAAGTATTGAGCTGGAATCGGAAAGCCACGGCCATTGATATATACGAGCGCGCTATCCCAGATAGAGCGAATCTTGGTTAACCCTGCGACCGCCTCTTGCTCTGCCGGCGGTAAGTGGCCAGCCATCTTGGAATCGCGACGACCAAAGAGCGCTTCCACCATACGAAATTGTGCAGATTGGAATCCAGATGAAGATGCCAAACGATCTCTGAAAGAATTAAATTGAAGTGGCGTCATCGTCTCCAAGATATCGACTTGAGAGACAAGCACTTTCAATATGGTGCGAACGCGTCCAAGTGTGGCGAGAGCTGGATAGGTCTTGCCGGCTTCGATATCAAGTGAAGCGCGCTTGATCTCATGAATGAGTTGCTTGAACCAGAGCTCGTAAGTCTGATGGATAACAATGAAGAGGAGTTCATCGTGTTCGGGGCCATCAGATAACGGACGCTGTAACTGCAGAAGTTCATCGACAGCAAGATATGACGAGTACGTCAGCGCAGCATCAAAATCACTCACGAGACGCGCTGCGATTCGATGGAGATCTTCTCGTACTGACGTGTGCTCACCAGATCACGTAGGCGTTGGAAGCCATCCCATACTTCAACATAACTTGTTGGAAGTGGGCTAATAGCGACTCGAACCGAGTTAGGCTCGCGGTAATCAGGGATCACATGTGCAAATTGGCGAAGCGCAACAGCAATACGTTTGGCCTCAGGATGTACGAGTGAGATGTGGCCACCACGTTCCATCGCTTCGCGCGAGGTATTGAGCGTAAAACCAAGTGGCGCAAGCCAGGCATCAAAGAGCTCGATCATCATCTGAGTGCCCTTCGCTGCTTTTTCGGCGATTGCAGCAATGCCAGCTTCTTCAATGATCTCAAAGGATGACTTGATGGCACGAAGTCCAATGATGGATGGGCTTGCGATCTGGAAGCCGCGAATATCGCTGCTCTTCTCAAAGGTAGCGCCCATTGCAAATTGATTCTTCTGAGCAAACCAACCTTGGATCGGGACCTTCAGTTCAGCCTGCATTTGCTTTGCAACATAGAGCCAGGCAGGAGCGCCGGGGCCAGCGTTACCGTATTTGTAGCTACACCCAACTGCGAGATCGACGCCATTCGCATCAAAGTCCATCTCGATCGATCCGACTGCGTGGGATGCATCCCACACAACGAGCGCGCCATAGGAACGACAGAGATCGGTGATCGCCTTAATGTCGTTGCGTGCACCAGATCGATACTGAATAACTTCAAGGCTCACAACTGCAACATCATCGGATAGATACTTCTCAAGAATCTCAGTCGTGATGCGTTCATGCTGGCACTCACTACCATCTTCGTTATCGATTGTGATCAGCTTGAGTCCAAGGCGACCAGCATAGCCTTGCAAGATGTAGCGATCGGTTGGGAAGTTCGCGGCATCCACGATAATCGTCTTGCGATCTGGTCGGGCTTGGAGTGCTGCGCCGATCAATTGATAGAAGTTCACGGATGTTGTGTCGCAGGCCAGCACTTGTCCTTCAGCTGCACCGAGTGCTGCGCGACCAATCAGATCCCCAGTTGGCTGAGCCTCATCGATCCAGTGCGACCAGCCTTCCACAACTTCAGTCGCCCATTCATTGAGCAAGAAGTCGTTGATCGCAGTGACGGTCTTTTTAGGTAGACGACCCAGAGAGTTGCCATCGAGGTAGCAGATCTGAGGGGTGCTATTAATGAACTCATCGCGGAACTTGGCGAGTGGATCATTTCTATCTAATTCGAGCGCATATTCGCGCTCTGTCACTGGTGTTGTAGCCATTTCCTTACCCTACCCCCGCTCGAATAGAATTCCCTAGTGGCCGCCAAAAATCTCATTAACCTCGAAGCGGTCTCCAAATCCTTTGGAATTAAGCCACTTTTAGAGAACGTTTCGCTCGGTATCAACGCCGGTGAACGTATCGGAGTCGTGGGTCGAAATGGTGGTGGTAAGTCCACGCTGATGAAGGTCTTAGCTGGCATCGAAGATCCAGATAGCGGGCGCGTTGCACAAGGATCATCGCTATCGATGGGAATCCTGAGCCAGGCAGATAGCGCCGCGGCAGGTGCCTCAGTGCGTGATGTGGTTCTTGGCCAGAAAGAGAAGCACGAATGGGCATCGAGCGCTGATATTCGCGAGATCTTTACCGGGCTCTTCGGTGGATTCGATGATCACTTATTAGACCGAGATTTTCACTCCCTCAGCGGTGGCGAACGTCGGCGCGTTAATTTAGCGAAGCTCTTAGTTGCCGATCTTGATCTCTTATTACTTGATGAGCCAACGAACCATTTAGATGTCGAAGGCGTTGCCTGGCTCGCCGCGCATATCAAGGGACGCCCCGAATTAGCGGTGATGGTTATTACGCACGATCGCTGGTTCTTGGATGAGATCTCAGAACAGATCTGGGAAGTCGTCGATGGCCAGATCAAGACTTACGAAGGTGGTTACTCAGCCTATGTATTGTCTAAGGCTGAGCGATCACGACAGATGAGCGTTGAAGATAGCAAGCGCAATATGTTGATTAGAAAAGAACTTGCTTGGTTGCGCCGCGGTGCACCGGCCCGAACTGCAAAGCCTAAGTTCCGTATCGAAGCGGCAAATACCCTGATTGCAAATGAACCACCGCCACGTAATGAGGCCGAACTACTGAACTTTGCCCAGAATCGCTTAGGTAATACCGTCTATGAATTACATCAAGCAGATATCAGCGCTGGCGATAAAGAACTTCTGAAAGATATTTACTGGAACCTTGGTCCTGGCGATCGCATCGGCATCGTCGGAGTCAATGG